>JAEEGG010008213.1_pt1 | contig 23763 bp, 19 predicted proteins | sample 9134161 | NCBI WGS metagenome assembly JAEEGG01 (sample SAMN16246543, study PRJNA631951) | gut metagenome | biome: gut microbiome; feature: rumen; material: CR-attached | host: Bos | place: Iran: Karaj | collected 2018-10
AACGCTGATGGCCCATCCTGGGGTGATGACATCCTCCACAGGTAAGGGCCTGCCGGTAAATCAGACCATTATCGCAGGAAGAGGAGTTTAATCGTTCTCCCGGGATCAGTTATTTCCTGGAGATCAGATATTCTGCGATCTGCACTGCGTTGAGGGCCGCGCCCTTCTTGATCTGGTCTCCGGAGAGCCAGAGGGTGATGCCGTTCTCGTTGGCGATGTCCTTGCGGACGCGGCCCACATAGACGTCGTCCTTGCCGCCGGTGAACAGCGGCATCGGATAGGTCTGCGTGGCGGGGTCGTCCTGCAGGGTCACGCCGGGGGCGGCGGCGATGGCCGCCTGGACCTGCTCCACGGAGAGGGGTTTCTCGGTCTCGATCCACACGGCCTCGGAGTGGGAGCGAAGGGCGGAGATGCGCACGCACATCGCGCTGCACTTGACGTCGGAGTGGAGGATCTTGCGCGTCTCGTTGAACATCTTCATCTCTTCCTTGGTGTAGCCGTTGTCGGTGAAGACGTCGATCTGGGGGATGACGTTGTAGGCCAGCTGGTAGGCGAATTTCTTCACGGTGACCGGCTTGTCCTCGACGATCTCGCGATACTGGTTTTCCAGCTCGAGCATCGCCTGCGCGCCGGCGCCGGATGCGCTCTGGTAGCTGGCGACGTGGATGCGGGTGATGTGCGAGAGGGCCTCGATGGGTTTGAGCACCACGACCATCATGATGGTGGTGCAGTTGGGGTTGGCGATGATGCCGCGCGGACGCACGAGGGCGTCTTCGGCGTTGCACTCGGGCACCACCAGGGGAACGTCCTCGTCCATACGGAAGGCGCTGGAGTTGTCGATCATCACGGCGCCGTGCTTGGTGATGGTCTCCGCGAACTCTTTGGAAGTGGAGGCTCCGGCGGACACGAAGGCGTAGTCCACGCCCTTGAAGTCGTCGTTGTGCTGGAGGAGTTTCACTTCATACTCCTTGCCGCGGAAGGTATATCTGGTCCCGGCGCTCCGCTCCGATCCGAAGAGCAGGAGCTCGTCTATGGGGAACTTTCTCTCGTCGAGGACCCGCAGGAACTCCTGTCCCACGGCTCCGCTCGCACCTACGATTGCTACTTTCATATCTTATTTAATTAACTATTATTATCTTATTGGAGAGCAGACAAGTACTCTTTGAATGAACTGTAATCTTTTCCCATCGGGACGCTCTGCTTGGTGCCTTGCATGAAGGCGGACAGGCGGGTGGGGATTTCCAGCGGGGTGCCGGTGGCCCGCTCCACGGTGTCCTTGAATTTCGCGGGATGCGCGGTCTCGCAGAGCAGGGCGGATTCGCCCCTTCCGAGCCGGTGGTACACCGCGTCGAAGCCGCAGGCTCCGTGCGGATCCAGCAGGTAGCCGTACTGGTTCCGGCACTGCTTGATGAGGGCGAGGATGCGGGTGTCGTCGCACACGTTTCCGGAGATGGCGGCGGTGATGGCTTTCCAGTCCTTGCCGTACAGCTCGAAGATGCGGGCGGCGTTGCTCGGATCGCCCACGTCCATCGCGTTGGCGAGCGTCGGGATGCTCGGCCGGGGACGGTATTCCCCGGTCTGGAGGTAGTCGTAGAAGACGTCGTTGACATTGTTCGCCGCGACGTAGCGCTTCACCGGCAGGCCCATCCGGCCGGCGATGAGGCCCGCGCACAGGTTGCCGAAATTGCCGCTAGGCACGCACACGACAAGCTGCCCGGCGAGTCCGAGCCGCTTCATCTGGGCGTAGCCGTGGAAATAGTAGAAGCTCTGCGGCAGCAGACGCGCCACGTTGATGCTGTTGGCGGAGGTGAGGCGCAGGCGGTCGGTGAGTTCTGCGTCCATGAAGGCGCTCTTGACCAGGGCCTGGCAGTCGTCGAAGCAGCCGTCCACCTCGAGGGCGGTGACGTTCTGCCCGAGCGTGGTGAACTGGCATTCCTGGATGGGGCTGACCTTGCCCTTGGGATACAGGACGTGCACGCGTACGCCTTCGACGCCGAGGAAGCCGTTGGCGACGGCGCTGCCGGTGTCGCCGGAGGTCGCCACGAGCACGTGGATGGTGCGCGGGTCGTCCGAGTGCTGCGTGAAATGGCGCAGCAGGCGCGCCATGAAACGGGCACCCACGTCCTTGAAGGCGAGGGTGGGTCCGTGGAAGAGCTCCAGCGCACCGATGCTCCGCGTCACGGGGACGACCGGACAGTCGAAGGAGAGGGTCTCCTCCACGATACGGTGCAGCTCCGGGGCGGGGATGTCCTCGCCGAACAGGGCGTCCGCGACCGTGCAGGCGATCTCCTGGAAGGTCATCGTCTGGATGTTCTCGTAGAACTCATCCGGCAGCACGGGGATGCGCTCCGGCATATACAGGCCCCGGTCCTCGGCGAGGCCGCGGACGACGGCCTTCTCGAGGGAGGCCAGGGGGGCTTGTCCGTTGGTGCTATAGTACTTCATACGGCTATGCGATGAGTCGGGCGCCCTTGTTGGACACCTTGACGACATAGGTTTCGGAAAGGATGCCCTGCTGGGCGAAATGCCGCTCCATAATGGCACCGACGCGCTGGGCGATGTCGACGCGGTTCGCCAGGGCGAACACGGAAGGGCCCGAGCCGCTGATGTTCATCGCGAGGGCGCCCGCGCCGAGCAGCTTGGCGCGCAGCTCGTCGAAGCCCGGGATGAACTGTTTGCGGAAAGGCTCCGCCACGGCGTCGCGCATCGCGCGGCCCACCAGCTCGATGTTGCCGGTGCACAGGCCGGCCACGAGGCCGCCCACGTTGCCCCACTGCGTGATGGCGGTATGCATCGGGATCTCCTTGGGGAGGATGCTGCGCGCCTGCTTGGTGGAGACGGTCAGGTGGGGGTGGATGACGGGGCAGTAGAGATTGCCCGGGACGGGCAGCTTGATAATGTCCAGCGGGTCGTAGCCGCGGATGAGCGTGATGCCGCCCATCACCGCGGGGGCCGCGTTGTCGGCGTGGTAGCCGCCGCTGGCGAGGTTCTCGCCCTCCATACTGCACACCACCACGTCCTCCTCGGACAGAGGGGCGCCGAAGAGCTCGTTGATGCCGAAGGCGGCCGCGGCGCTGGAGGCGGCGCTGGAACCGATGCCGGAGCCCGGGAAGATCTTCTTGACGATGCGCACCTGGACGTGTCCGCGGTTGCCGGTCATCTCGAAGAATTTCCGGATGACGGGGGTGACGACGTTGTCTTCCGGGTCCGCCGGAAGCGGCACGTCGGTGTCGTTGATGATCTCGATGCCCTCGGCGGTCTCGTCGAGGGTCATTTCGAGCACGTCGCCGACTTCGTCCAGGGCGAGGCCCATAATATCGAATCCGCAGCCGAGGTTGGCGATGGAGGCGGGGGCGAATACCTTGATCTTTTTCATGTCGTCAGATGTTTGCAATGCTCATGATGTCCGCGAATACGCCGGCGGCGGTCACGTCCGCACCGGCTCCGTAGCCCTGGATGAGCATCGGGTGGCGGTTGTAGCGCTCGGTGGTCAGCAGGATGATGTTGTTGGAGCCGTCCAGCACGTAGAAGGAATGGTCGCTGCCGACGGCGCGCAGGCCCACGGACAGGCGCCCGTGGTCGTTCTGCGCGACGAAACGCCAGCGCTTGCCTTCGGCCGCCAGCTCCTTGCGGCGCTGCTCGAAGCCGGTGTCGAGGGAGGGGAGCTTGGCCCAGAATTCCTCCTCGCTGCACTCGAAGAAGTCCTGCGGGATGAAGAGCTGGGCTTCGACGTCCTCCTGGCTGACCTCGTAGCCCGCTTCGCGGGACAGGATGACCAGCTTGCGCATGACGTCCTTGCCGGAGAGGTCGATGCGCGGGTCGGGCTCGGAGAAGCCCTGTTCCTTGGCCATCCGCACCGTCTGGCTGAAGGGGATGTCGGCGGAGAGGGTGTTGAAGATGAAGTTGAGGGTGCCGCTCAGCACGGCCTCCATCTTGAGGATGCGGTCGCCGGAGTTGCACAGGTCGTTGATCGTACCGATGATGGGCAGGCCGGCGCCCACGTTGGTCTCGAAGAGCCACTTGACCCCGCGCTTGCGGGACAATTCCTTGAGGGAACGGTAGTTGGCGTAGTCGGAGGAGGCGGCGATCTTGTTGGCCGCCACGACCGAGATGCCGTGGTCTATGAAGTCGCCGTACAGGGCGGCGATGTCGGCGTTGGCGGTGCAGTCCACGAACACGGAGTTGAAGATGTTCATCCCGAGGATCTCCTCGCGCAGACGGGCGGGGTTGATGTCGATGCCGTCCTGCTTGAACTTCTCCTGCCAGGCGGCGGGGTCGATCCCGCCGCGGTCGAACACGGCCCGCTTGCTGCGGGCGATGCCCACGATGTTGATCTTCAGGCCGCGCGTCTGCATCAGGGCCTCGCGCTGCTGCGCGATCTGGTCGATCAGGCGGCCGCCCACGGTGCCGGTGCCGCACAGGAAGAGGTTGAGCTCCTGGTACTCCGACAGGAAGAAACTGTCGTGGATGACGTTCAGCGACTTGCGCAGCTGGCGCCGCTCCACGATGAAGGAGATGTTGGACTCGGCGGCGCCCTGGGCGAGGGCTATCACGCTGATGCCGTTGCGCCCCAGGGTGGTGAAGAGCTTGCCGGCGATGCCGGCGTGCTGCTTCATGTTCTCTCCGATCACGGCCACGGCCGCGAGTTCGCTGCGCACGTCGATGGGGTTGATGGCGCCGCTGGAGATCTCGCGCTCGAAAGCTTCTTCGAGCACGACGCGGGCGCGCTCCCCGTCGGAGCGGCTCACGCCGATGGAGATGCCCGTCTCGGAAGCCGACTGGCTGACGAGGAAGGCGCTGATCTGCTCCTGCGTTAGGGCGGCGAAGATGCGGGCGTCCACGCCCACGATACCGACCATCGAGGTGCCGGAGAGGGTGATGAGGCTGATGTCGTCGATGGAGGAGATGCCCTTGATGGAAGTCTGGCCGGGGGCGACACTTTTCTTGACAATCGTGCCCGGTGCTTTCAAATTGAAAGTATTCTTGATCAGAATCGGAATTCCTTTCGCGCAAACGGGATATAGGGTCGGAGGATAGATCACTTTCGCTCCGAAGTTGCACAGCTCCATAGCCTCCTCGTAGGTCATCTCGTCGATGACATAGGAGGTCTTGATGATGCGCGGATCGGCCGTCATAAAGCCGTCCACGTCGGTCCAGATCTCGAGGAGCTCGGCGTCCAGGGCGGCGGCGAGCAGGCTGGCGGTGTAGTCCGAGCCGCCGCGCCCGAGGGTCGTGATCTCGCCGCTGACGGCGTCGGAGGCGATGAAGCCGGGCACGACGACGGTCTGCGCGGCGGGGCTCCAGTCGCGGAAAGCCTGCTGGATCAGCGAGTAAGTCATCGTCTGGTCCACGTCGTCCAGGTTGCCGTGGCGGCGCGTCTTGATGAAGTCGATGGCGTCCTTGCGCTCGGCGTTTTCGAGCGCGGCCGCGACGATGCGCGAAGACAGGCGTTCGCCGAAACTCATCACCTCGTGGGCGGTCTTCGGCGGGAGGACGTGCAACAGGAAAATCCCTTCGCAGATGCGCTCCAGCTGGTCCAGCAGGGCGTCCATCCCGGCCTCGAGAGGCTGGCGGCGGGCGGCATCCGGCACGACGCCGGCGCACACGGTATGATGCCGGGTGCGGAGCTCGGTAAGTACCTCACGGAAAGCCGTATCGCCCGCCGCTGCCAGGGTGGAGGCGTTGATGAGCTGGTCGGTCACGCCGCCCAGCGCCGACACGACGACGATGGAGGATTCCGGACGGGAACTAACAATCTGTTTTACTCTGAGGATGCTCTCCGGAGTGGCCACCGAAGAACCGCCGAATTTGAGGATTTTCATGACTAACTAACGCGTTTTACCATCCCAAAGTAAAGCATTTTTAAGAAATTTTCAAAATATTTCGCAGTGTTCCTTGCTTTTTCCGCAAAAAAACCCGAGATTCGTAACCTAGTATGGGCCAGAAGGCCCTCCAGTTGGTTATGAAATTACGTAGTAGTGTTACCCTCGAGGGACGGCGGATGGCCGGCGCCCGTGCGCTCTGGATAGCGGACGGGATGCAGCGCAGCCAGTTCGGCAAGCCCGTCATCGCCATCGCCAATTCCTTCACCCAGTTCGTCCCGGGACACACCCACCTCCACGAGGCGGGCCAGATCGTCAAGGCCGAGATCGAGAAGCTCGGCTGCTTCGCCGCCGAGTTCAATACGATCGCGGTGGACGACGGCATCGCGATGGGCCACGACGGGATGCTGTATTCCCTTCCGTCCCGCGACATCATCGCGGACAGCGTGGAGTATATGGTGAACGCCCACAAGGCGGACGCGCTGGTATGCATCAGCAATTGCGACAAGATCACCCCCGGTATGATGATCGCCGCGATGCGGCTCAACATTCCCACCATCTTCGTGTCCGGCGGCCCGATGGAGGCCGGCGTGATGGGCGCGGCCAAGCTCGACCTGATCGACGCGATGGTCAAGTCCGCGGATCCGTCCGTCAGCGACGAGGAAGTGGCGAAGATCGAGTCCGCGGCCTGCCCGACCTGCGGCAGCTGCTCGGGTATGTTCACGGCCAATTCGATGAACTGCCTGACGGAGGCGATCGGCCTGGCGCTGCCCGGCAACGGCACCGTCCTCGCGACCCACGCCCTGCGCGTGGAGCTCTTCCGCAAGGCGGCGCGCCAGATCGTGGAGAATGCGTATAAATATTATAGGGACGGGGACGAGTCGGTGCTGCCGCGCAGCATCGCCTCCCGCGCCGCGTTCCTCAACGCGATGACGCTCGACATCGCGATGGGCGGCTCGACCAACACGGTCCTGCACCTGCTGGCGGTGGCCACCGAGGCCGGCGCCGATTTCAAGATGGCCGACATCGACGCCCTGTCGCGCCGGGTGCCCTGCATCTGCAAGGTGGCGCCCAACACGGCGAAGTACCACGTCCAGGACGTGGGCCGCGCCGGCGGCATCGTCTCCATCATGGCGGAGCTCGCGGACGCGGGCCTCGTGGACACGGCGGTCCGCCGCGTGGACGGGATGACCCTCGCCGAGGAGATCGACAAGTGGTGCATCCTCTCCCCGAACTGCCTCGATGAGGCGAAGAAGTTCTTCCGCGTGGCGCCCTGCGGCCGCTTCAACATCGAGCTCGGCTCGCAGAAGATGTACTACGACAGCTTCGACACCGACCGCGCCGGCGGCTGCATCCGCGACGTGGCGCACGCCTATACCCGCGACGGCGGCCTCGCCGTCCTGTTCGGCAACATCGCCCGCGACGGCTGCATCGTCAAGACCGCCGGCGTGGACGAGAGCATCTTCCATTTCTCGGGCCCGGCCCGCGTGTTCGACTCCCAGGAGGCGGCCTGCGAAGGCATCCTCGGGGGCAAGGTCGGCAGCGGCGACGTGGTCGTGATCGCCTACGAGGGCCCCAAGGGCGGCCCCGGTATGCAGGAGATGCTGTATCCCACTTCGTATATCAAATCGATGCATCTGGGCAAGGAATGCGCCCTGCTGACGGACGGCCGTTTCAGCGGCGGCACCTCCGGCCTGAGCATCGGACACATATCCCCCGAAGCGGCTTCCGGCGGCGAGATCGCCCTGGTCCGCGACGGGGACGTCATCACCATCGACATCCCGACCCGCCGCATCGACGTGGCGCTGTCCGACGGACAGCTCGCCGAGCGCCGGCGCGAGGAGGAGGCCCGGGGCCGCAAGGCCTTCACGCCGCCCTTCCGCCAGCGCGCGATCTCCAAGAGCCTCAAGGCGTATGCGTCCATGGTCAGCAGCGCGGACAAGGGTGCGGTCAGAATCATAGAGGACTAGCTTATGGGGCAGAGACTGACAGGAGCGGAGATTCTGCTGGAATCGCTCATCGCCGAAGGGGTGGACACCGTCTTCGGCTACCCGGGCGGGCAGATCATCACCGTCTATGATAAGATGTACGGCTACCAGGACCGCTTGCGCCACATCCTGGTGCGCCACGAACAGGGCGCGATCCACGCCGCCCAGGGCTATGCCCGTGCGACGGGCCGCCCCGGCGTGGTGATCGTGACTTCGGGTCCGGGCGCGACCAACGTGCTCACCGGCGTCGCCGACGCCATGGTGGACTCCACCCCGGTGATCGTGATCGCCGGCCAGGTGGGCAACGCCATGCTCGGCACGGACGCCTTCCAGGAGACGGACGTGGTCGGTATGACCGGCCCTATCGACAAATGGACTTACCAGATCCGCCGGCCCGAAGACGTGGCCCCTGCGGTGGCGAAGGCCTTCCACATCGCCTCCACGGGCCGTCCCGGCCCCGTGGTGCTGGATTTCACGCGCGACGCGCAGGTGGGTGTGGGCTGGTTCGAATACGAGAAATGCACGCACATCCGCACGTACGCCCTGCCGGCCCCGGCCGACGAGGCGGCGATCCAGGCGGCCGCGGAGCTCATCGACGAGGCGGAGCGCCCCTTCGTGGTGTTCGGCCAGGGCGTGGTCATCTCCCACGCCGAGGAGCAGCTCAAGGCTTTCCTGAAGAAAGGCGGCATCCCCGCCGCGTCCACGATGCTGGGCCTGAGCGCCCTGCCGTCGGATTTCCCTTACTATGTAGGTATGGCGGGCATGCACGGCAACATCGCCTCCAATATGATGACGCAGAAGTGCGACGTGCTGATCGCCGTGGGTATGCGTTTCAGCGACCGCGTGACCGGCACGCCTTCCACCTACGCGCCGAAGGCCAAGGTGATCCACATCGACGTGGACCGCACGGAGATCGGCAAGATCATCCGGGCCGACGTCGGCATCCTCGGCGACGCCGCCGAGGTGCTGGAGCGCCTGACCGAGCGCATCCATTTCTCCTTCCACGACGAGTGGGCCGCCACCGCCCGCACGTACGACCGCGTGGAGAGCGAGAAGGTGGGCAAGATCGAGACGACGCCCTCCGAGGGCCCCGTCAATATGGGCGAAGTCGTGTCCCGCGTCGCGGAACTGTCCGGCCGCCAGGCCATCATCGTCACCGACGTGGGCCAGAACCAGCTGATGGGTGCGCGCTATTCGCGTTTCTCGCAGACGCGCAGCTTCATCTCCTCCGGCGGCCTGGGCACGATGGGCTTCGGCCTGCCGGCGGCCATCGGCGCCAAGGTCGGCGCCCCGGAGCGCCAGGTCGTCCTGTTCGTGGGCGACGGCGGCATCCAGATGACCATCCAGGAGCTGGGCACCATCATGCAGGAGGGCACGGCCGTCAAGATCGTCCTGCTCAACAACAACTGGCTGGGCAACGTCCGCCAGTGGCAGGAGCTCTTCTACGGCGAGCGCTATTCCCAGACGCGCCTGCTCAACCCCGATTATTCCCTGATCGCGCAGGCGTACGGCATCCGCTACCGCTGCGTGGAGGACCGTTCCGAACTGGAGGACGCGGTGCGCGAGATGCTCGATTCCGAACAGGCCTATATCCTCGACGCGCACGTCTGCGAGATGGGTATGGTCTATCCTATGGTGCCGGGCGGACGCCGCCTGGACGAGATTCTGTTGAACAAAGATGAATGGTATCGCGATGGACAGTAGCAGTATGTATATCATCTCGGTGTATTCCGAGAACCAGGTGGGTCTGTTGAGCTCCATCTCCAACATCTTCACCCGCCGCGGCATCAACATCGAGAGCCTGACGGTGTTCCCGTCGGAGTTCCCGGGCATCCACCATTTCACCTTCCGGGCCATCACCACCGAGCGCGCCGCGCAGCAGGTGGTGGGCTTCATCGAGAAGAAGGTGGAGGTGGTGCGCGCGTTCTATTTCCCCGACCACGTCACGAGCGCCGCGGAGCACGGGATTATGGAAGATTATCTGAAAAATAGAAACCAATAAAATAGTTAAAGTATGGCAAAGATGAATTTCGGCGGCGTGATCGAGAATGTAGTCACCCGCGATGAGTTTACCCTCGAAAAGGCACGTGAGGTCCTCAAAGACGAGGTCGTGGCGATCATCGGCTACGGCATCCAGGGACCGGGCCAGGCTCTCAACCTCAAGGACAACGGCATCAATGTCATCGTCGGCCAGCGTGCCGGCAAGACCTTCGAGAAGGCGGTCGGCGACGGCTGGGTGCCCGGCAAGACCCTCTTCAGCATCGAGGAGGCCTGCGAGAAGGCCACCGTCATCCAGTACCTCCTGTCCGACGCCGCGCAGATCGAGCAGTGGCCCGTGGTGAAGAAGCACCTCACCGCCGGCAAGGCCTTGTATTTCTCCCACGGCTTCGGCATCACCTTCAAGGACCGCACCGGCATCGTCCCGCCGAAGGACGTGGACGTGATCATGGTGGCCCCGAAGGGTTCCGGCACCTCCGTGCGCCGTCTCTTCCTGCAGGGCCGCGGCATCAATTCCTCCTTCGCCGTGTACCAGGACGCCACCGGCCGTGCGCTGGACCGCACCCTCGCCCTCGGCATCGCCATCGGCTCCGGCTACCTCTTCGAGACCGACTTCAAGCGCGAGGTCTATTCCGACCTCACCGGTGAGCGCGGCACCCTGATGGGCGCCATCCAGGGCATCCTGTCCGCCCAGTACGAAGTGCTCCGCGAGCACGGCCACAGCCCTTCGGAGGCCTTCAACGAGACCGTCGAGGAGCTGACCCAGTCGCTGATGCCGCTCTTCGCGGAGAAGGGTATGGACTGGATGTACGCCAACTGCTCCACCACGGCGCAGCGCGGTGCCCTCGACTGGATGGGTCCCTTCCACGACGCCACCAAGCCCGTGTTCGAGAAGCTCTACAACGAAGTCGCCTGCGGCAACGAAGCCCAGCGCTCCATCGATTCCAATTCCAAGCCCGACTACCGCGAAGGCCTGGAGAAAGAGCTGAAGGCCCTGCGCGAGAGCGAACTGTGGCGCACCGGCGCCGCCGTGCGCGAACTGCGCCCTGAAAACAAGTAATATGGAAGGCAACCGCATCTATATCTTCGACACCACCCTGCGCGACGGCGAACAGGTCCCCGGGTGCCAGCTCAACACCGTGGAGAAAATCCAGGTGGCGAAGGCGCTCGAGGAGCTGGGCGTGGACGTGATCGAGGCGGGTTTCCCGATCTCGAGTCCCGGCGACTTCAATTCCGTCGTCGAGATCTCCAAGGCCGTGACCTGGCCGACCGTCTGTGCGCTGAGCCGGGCGGTGCAGAAGGACATCGACGTGGCCGTGGAGGCGCTCAAGTACGCCAAGCACAAGCGCATCCACACCGGCATCGGCACCTCCGACTCGCACATCCGCTACAAGTTCAACTCCACCCGTGAGGAGATCCTGGAGCGGGCCGTGCGCGCGGTCAAGTACGCCCGGCAGTTCGTGGACGACGTGGAGTTCTACGCCGAGGACGCCGGACGCACGGACAACGCCTTCCTGGCGCAGGTGATCGAGGCCGTGATCAAGGCCGGCGCGACGGTGGTCAACATCCCCGACACCACGGGCTACTGCCTGCCGGAAGAGTATGCCGCCAAGATCAAGTACCTGGTGGACAACGTGGACGGCATCGACAAGGCCATCATCTCCACGCACTGCCACAACGACCTCGGCATGGCCACGGCCAACACGATGTCCGGCCTGCTGGCCGGGGCGCGCCAGTGCGAGGTCACGATCAACGGCGTAGGGGAGCGTGCGGGCAACACCGCGCTCGAGGAGATCGCGATGATCCTCAAGAGCCACTCCGACATTCCGCTGGTCTCCAACATCAACACGCACCGCATCTATCCGGTCAGCCGTATGGTGTCGAGCCTGATGAACATGCCCGTGCAGGCCAACAAGGCCATCGTGGGACGCAACGCCTTCGCACACTCGTCCGGCATTCACCAGGACGGCGTGCTGAAGGAGGTGAGCACCTATGAGATCATCGATCCCAAGGACATCGGCCTGGACGACAACAACATCGTCCTGACGGCCCGCAGCGGCCACGCTGCCCTGCGCTTCCGCCTCGAGACCCTGGGCATCAGGCTCTCGGACGAGAAGCTGGAGACCTTCTACCAGGAATTCCTCAAGCTGGCGGACAAGAAGAAGCAGATTATGGACGACGACCTGCTGGTCCTCGCCGGCGCCGAACGCGCCGCCGTGGCCCACGTCAAGCTGGACTACCTCCAGGTCACGAGCGGCAAGGGCCTGAAGCCCGTCGCCAGCATCGGTCTGGACATCGCCGGGGAGAAGTTCGAGGCCGCCGCCCACGGCAACGGCCCGGTGGACGCCGCCATCAACGCGCTCAAGTCCATCATCAAGCGCCAGATGGTGATCAAGGAGTTCACGATCCAGAACATCACCAAGGGCTCCGACGACGTAGCCAAGGTGCATATGCAGGTGGAGCACGAAGGACACGTTTACTATGGCTTCGGTGCCAACACCGACATCGTGACCGGCTCCGTGGAAGCTTATATCGACTGTATCAACAAGTTCCAGAATTAAGGGAATGAACACGCTTTTCGACAAAATCTGGGATGCCCACGTGGTCTCGCTGGTCGAGGACGGCCCCACCCAGCTGTACATCGACCGGCTCTACTGCCACGAAGTCACGAGTCCGCAGGCCTTCGACGGCCTCCGGGCGCGGGGCATCAAGTGCCTGCGGCCGGAACGCATCTTCTGTATGCCGGACCACAACACGCCCACCCACGACCAGGACAAGCCCATCGAGGATCCCGTGTCCAAGGCGCAGGTCGATGCGCTGGCGCGCAACGCCGCCGAATTCGGCCTGACGCACTACGGGATGATGAGTCCGGACAACGGAATCATCCACGTGGTGGGTCCGGAGAAGGGCCTCTCGCTGCCCGGAATGACCATCGTCTGCGGCGACTCGCACACGTCAACCCACGGCGCGATGGGCGCCGTCGCCTTCGGCATCGGCACGAGCGAAGTGGAGATGGTGCTGGCCTCGCAGTGCATCCTGCAGCAGAAACCCAAGTCGATGAGCATACGCATTGAAGGGACGCTCGGCAAGGGCGTGACCGCCAAGGACGTCGCCCTGTACCTGATGAGCAAGCTCACCACGAGCGGCGCTACGGGCTATTTCGTGGAGTACCGCGGCAGCGCCGTGCGCTCGCTCTCGATGGAGGGCCGCCTGACGCTGTGCAACCTCTCCATCGAAATGGGCGCGCGCGGCGGCTTCGTCGCTCCCGACGAGACCACCTTCGCCTACCTCAAGGGGCGCGAGTACGCGCCGAAGGGGGAGGCGTGGGACAAGGCCGTCGCTTACTGGCGGACCCTGCGCAGCGGCGAGGACGCCGTCTTCGACAGGGAGATCGTCTTCGACGCGGCGGACATCGCCCCGATGATCACCTACGGGACCAACCCGGGAATGGGTATGCCCGTGGACGGAAGCATTCCTTCGGACGCCACGCCCAAAGCGTTGACTTATATGGGATTCAGCGCGGGGCAGAAGTTGCTCGGACACCCGGTGGACTACGTATTCCTGGGCGCCTGCACCAACGGCCGCATCGAGGACTTCCGCGCCTTCGCTTCGCTGGTGAAGGGCCGTCGCAAGGCCCCCGGCGTCGTCGCCTGGCTGGTGCCCGGCTCCTGGGCCGTGAAGCGCCAGATCGAGGAGGAGGGGCTGGACAAGCTCTTCGCCGAGGCGGGCTTCGAAGTCCGTCAGCCCGGCTGCTCGGCCTGCCTGGCGATGAACGACGACAAGATCCCGGCAGGGAAGTATGCCGTCAGCACCAGCAACCGCAATTTCGAGGGCCGTCAGGGCCCCGGCTCCCGCACGCTGCTCGCCAGCCCGCTGACCGCAGCGGCCGCCGCCGTCACCGGAGTAGTAACCGATCCCCGTACGCTATTATGAAACAGAAATTCGACATCATAGAGAGCACCTGCGTGCCTCTTCCGCTGGAGAACGTGGACACGGACCAGATCATCCCGGCCCGCTTCCTCAAGGCCACCACGCGCGACGAGAAGTTCTTCGGGGACAATCTCTTCCGCGACTGGCGCTATGCCGCCGACGGCACGCCGAAGAAGGACTTCGTGCTGAACGACCCGCGCTACGGCGGCTGCATCCTCGTGGCCGGCAAGAATTTCGGTTCCGGCTCGAGCCGCGAGCACGCGGCCTGGGCGATCGCGGGCGCGGGCTTCCGCGTGGTGATCTCCAGTTTCTTCGCGGACATCCACAAGAACAACGAGCTCAACAATTTCGTCCTGCCCGTGGTGGTCAGCGAGGATTTCCTCTCGGAGCTCTTCGCCAGCATCGCCGCCGACCCTTCGATGAAGGTGCGCGTGGACGTGCCGGCGCAGACGGTGACCAACCTCGCCACCGGCCGCAGCGAATCGTTCGAACTGAACGGATATAAGAAGTATTGTTTAACCAATGCTTTAGATGATATCGACTATCTTCTTGAGCAGAAGGATAAAATAGAAGCATTTGAGCGTGCAAGACAATAGGATAGAAATACTGGATACCACGCTTCGCGACGGCGAGCAGACCGCCGGCGTCTCGTTCAACCCGGACGAGAAGCTGGCGATCGCGCAGCTCCTGCTCGAGGAGCTGAAGGTCGATCGCGTGGAGGTGGCGTCCGCCCGCGTGTCGAAGGGGGAGAGCACGGCCTTCCGGCGCATCTGCGCCTGGGCGGCCGAGGCCGGCTGCCTGGACCGCGTGGAAGCCCTGGGATTCGTCGATGACGGCGTGTCCGTGGACTGGATCGCCGACGCCGGCGGCAAGGTGGTCAATATCCTTGCCAAGGGCTCCCTGCGCCATCTGGAGAAGCAGTTGGGCAAGAGCCCGGAGCAGCACGCCGACGACATCAAGCGCGTGATCGCCCACGCGGGCGTCCGCGGCGTCGCGGTCAATCTCTACCTCGAGGACTGGTCCAACGGTATGACCGATTCGCGGGACTACGTCTTCGAGCTGCTGGAGCGGCTGCGTTTCGAGCCCATCCGCCGCGTGATGCTGCCCGACACGCTCGGCGTGCTCGATCCCTGGGAAGTGGACGGCTACGTCCGCGCGATGCGGGAGCGTTTCCCGAACACCCGTTTCGACTTCCACGCCCACAACGACTACGACCTCGCCGTGGCGGACACGCTTGCAGCGGTCCGTGCAGGGGTTTCCGGCGTCCACACCACGGTCAACGGCCTGGGTGAACGCAGCGGCAACGCCCCCGTGGCCAGCGTCGTGGCGGCGCTCCGCGACCAGCTCGGCTGCGAGGTCGGGGTGGACGAGACGCGCCTCACGCACGTGTGCAAATATGTGGAAAGCATCTCCGGCATCCGTATCCCGGACAACCAGCCGGTGGTGGGGGCGAACGTCTTCACGCAGAGCAGCGGCGTGCACGCCGACGGCGACAACAAGGCCGACCTGTACGCCAACCGCCTGCTGCCGCAGCGTTTCGGCCGGGAGCGCAGCTACGCCCTGGGCAAGATGAGCGGCAAGGCCAACATCATCAAGAACCTCGACAAGCTCGGCATACGCCTGACGCCCGAACAGGTCAAGCTCGTGACGCAGCGCGTCGTGGAGCTGGGCGACAAGAAGGAGGCGCTGGCCCCGGAGGACCTGCCGTTCATCGTGGCGGACGTCCTCAAGACGGCCCACGGCGCCACCCAGGACAACATCCACATCGTCAACTACTCCCTGCAGCTGGCCCGCGGGATGCGCCCCGTCGCCATCGTCAAGGTCAGCATCCACGGCGAGGAATACGAGGCCGCGGCGCCCGGAGACGGCCAGTACGACGCCTTTATGAAGGCGCTCTGGATCATCTACGACAAGCTCGGCAAGAAGCATCCCGTCCTCACGGACTACCAGGTCACCATCCCGCCGGGCGGCAAGACCGACGCCCTCGTGGCGACGACCATCTCCTGGAAGGACGGCGCCAATGAGTTCAAGACCCGCGGCATCGACTCCGACCAGACGGAGGCCGCCATCAAGGCCACGGTCAAGATGCTCAACATCATCGAAAATATGGATCTAAATCAATTGAAATGAAACTGAACATAGCCCTTTTGCCCGGGGACGGCATCGGCCCCGAAGTCATCTGCCAGGCCGTCAAGTGCGTGGACGCCGTCTGCCGCAAGTTCGGCCACGAGGCCTCCTATCATTTCGCGTACGTGGGAGCCGGCGCCATCGACCGTTTCGGCGACGCCTTCCCGGAGATCACCTACCAGACCTGTCTGGAGGCGGACGCCGTGCTGTTCGGCGCGGTGGGGGACCCCAAGTATGACAACGACCCGACGGCGAAGGTGCGGCCGGAGCAGGGCCTGCTGGCGATGCGCAAGCAGCTGGGCCTGTACGCCAACCTGCGCCCGGTGGAGACCTTCAAGTCCCTGGTGCACCAGTCTCCCCTCAAGGAGGAGCTGGTGGACGGGGCGGACTTCCTGGTGATCCGGGAGCTCACCGGCGGCATGTACTTCGGCGAGAAGGGCCGGCTGGACGGGGGCGACACCGCCTACGACACCAACATCTACCACCGCTACGAGATCGAGCGCATCCTCAAGCAGGCTTTCGAGTTCGCGATGCGCCGCCGCAAGCACCTCACCGTGGTGGACAAGGCCAACGTCCTGGAGTCTTCCCGTCTGTGGCGCCAGATCGCCCAGGAGATGGCCCCGGACTACCCGGAGGTGGACACCGACTATATGTTCGTGGACAACGCCTCGATGAAGCTCATCACGGGCCCGAAATTCTTCGACGTGATCGTCACGGAGAATACCTTCGGCGACATCCTCACGGACGAAGCCAGCGTGGTTTCCGGCTCGATGGGCCTGCTCGCCTCCGCCTCCATCGGAGAGCGTACTGGCGTGTACGAGCCCATCCACGGATCCTGGCCGCAGGCGGCCGGACAGAACATCGCGAACCCCCTCGCGGCCATCCTTTCCGCCGCGATGATGTTCGAATATGCCTTCGGTATGATGGAGGAGGGTAAGGCAATTCGTAACGCGGTGGCCAGCAGCATAGAAAACAATATTGTCACCGCCGATCTGGCCACTTCTACGAAGGCATTTTCGACCACGGAAGTGGGTGATTGGGTGGCTGCACACATCTGAAAATACGAATTATAAGATAAAGTTATGGCACAGATTGATTGGGATACTTTGGGCTTTGACGCCTACCGCACCCGGACCGTGGTCCTGGCGCATTACCGGGATGGAGCCTGGTCGGACATCCGGACGACCGAGACTTTCTCCTTCACCATCGATCCCTTCACGCAGGGTCTGCATTATGCCATCTCCTGCTTCGAAGGGCTGAAGGCTTTCCGCCAGAAAGACGGCGGCATCATCATGTTCCGTCCGGAGAAGAACGCCGCCCGCATGGCCCGTTCCGCCCGCTTCCTCGGGCTGCCCGAACCGTCCGAAGAGATGTTCATCCGGATGTGCGAACTGTGCGTGAAGAACAACATGGAGTTCCTGCCGCCCTACGGCCACCAGGCTTCGCTGTACCTCCGCCCGCTGCTCTTCGCCCCGCATCCGCAGATGCAGCTGGTCCCGTACCCGGAGGTGATCCTGGCCGTCATGTGCGCCCCGGCGGGCTCCTACTACGGCGCCCACTTGCGTTCGGCGGCCGCCGTGATCCCCGGCGACTTCGACCGCGCCGCGCCCAAGGGCACCGGCTCCTACAAGCTCAGCGCCAACTATGCCGGCACCTTCGTGCCCTACAAGATCGCGCATGAGCAGGGCTATGCGGAGCTGCTGTACCTGAACTCCGCGACCCGTGAGTTCGTGGACGAGTTCGGTTCGTCCAACTTCTTCGGCATCCGGGACAGCACCTATGTCACCCCGCTGTCCGACAGCGTCCTGCCTTCGATCACGAACCTGACCCTGCAGGAGTGCGCCGCCGATTTTGGGATGAAGGTCGAGAAGCGCCCCGTGCCCCTCGACGAGCTGGACGCCTTCGAGGAGGCGGGCGGCTGCGGCACGGCCGTGGTGATCACTCCGATGTCCCACATCGACATGAAGCCCGTGCTTGCCGAACCGGCCGTGTCGCGCTCCTTCCGCTACGAGAAGGACGGCGAGGTGGGCCCTGTCTGCACGAAGCTCTACAAGCGTATTACCGGCATCCAGTTCGGCGAGATCGAAGACGTGCACGGCTGGTGCCACAAGATTTAAGCGATGAGACTGTTCAGTGAAGCGCTGCTCGCCGAGGCGTGCCGCGAGAACAACATAGCCGACCTGTCCACGGCCACCATCGGGGAGATCCTGCTGGCGGCCCAGTACCTGGAGCGCAAGACGGGGATCCCTTTCATCCGGATGGACCAGGGGTCGCCGGGGCTTCCGGTCAACCGCTTCGGCGTCGAAGCCGAGAAGCGGGCGCTGGACAGGGGCGTTGGCTCGCAGTATCCGCCCGCTGCGGGCGTGCCCGAACTGAAAGAAGTCGCTTCCGCCTTCATCAAGGCCTTCATAAACGTCGATCTGAGCCCGCGCGGGTGCGTGCCCACCACGGGGTCCGTCGCGGCCTCTTTCGGCGCTTTTATCGCCTGTACGCAGCGCATTCCGGGCAAGGACAAGGTCCTGTTCGTCGATCCGGGCTTCCCGATCCAGAAATCGCAGCTGCGCGTGCTGGGCATCGCCTGGCGCGAGTTCGACATCTATGCCTGGCGCGGGGCCGCCCGGCTCCGGCAGAAGCTGGAGGAGGAGCTGGCCGCGGGCGACGTCGCCGCCATCGTGTATTCCAACCCCAACAATCCTGCCTGGATCTGCCTGGAGGAGGAAGAGCTGCAGGTGGTCGGCGAACTGGCCACCAAGTACGATGCGATCGTGATGGAGGACCTGGCGTATTTCTGTATGGATTACCGGCAGGACCTCGGCCATCCTTACCAGGCGCCCTACCTGCCCACGGTGGCCCGCTACACGGACAATTACATCCTGATGCTGTCCGCCTCCAAGATCTTCAGCTATGCCGGCCAGCGCATCGCGCTGTGCTGCATCGGCGACGCGCTCTACGACAGGCGGTATCCCGCCCTGGCGGAGCGCTACCAGGACGCCGGCGTGTTCGGCGTCACGCTGACCGCTTCCATCCTGTATATGATCACGAGCGGCTGCACGGCGAGCACGCAGTACGGCTATGCCGAGATGCTGCGTCTCTCCTGCGAGGGCAAGATCGATTTCGTGGAGGACACGCGCGAGTATGAGCGGCGCGCCGCCCGGATGAAGGAGATCTTCCGCCGCCACGGCTTCACGGTGGTCTATGACCGCGACGTGACCCGCGAGGTGGGAGACGGCTTCTTCTTCACCCTGGGTTACGAAGGCCTGAGCGGCGACGCTCTGGTGGTCGAGCTGATGGCCTACGGCGTGAGCAGCATCTCGCTGTCCACGACGGGCAGCAAGCGGGAAGGCGTGCGCGGCTGCACGAGCCGGATGCGCGAAGAACTGTATCCCGTGCTGGAGGAACGGATGGCGGAGTTTGAGCGGGATCACCCGAAGAAGTAGTTTATATGATACGAAATAAACTTGTCATAGACAAACCGTTCCTGTTTGAGGCAGGTGGCCGGCTCGACCACCTGGACCTGGTGTATTACACCTCGGAGCGGGCCTACCGTCCCGGCGACACGGTCGTCTGGATCTGCCACGCCCTGACGGGCAATGCCAATCCGGAGGACTGGTGGCCGCAGCTGGTGGGGAAGGGCAAGTTCTTCGATCCCGACAAGTATTTCATCGTCTGCGTGTCGATGCTCTGTTCGCCCTATGGCGAGACGGGGCCCGCGTCGGTCAATCCCGGGACCGGGCGGCCGTATTTCTTCGATTTTCCGCGCACGACGGTGCGCGACATCGTCAATGCCGAGATCCTGGTGCGCAAGCACCTGGGCATCGAGCGCATCGACCTGATGCTGGGACCCTCGATCGGCGGTTTCCAGGCCCTGGAATGGGTCATCATGGAGCCGGAGGTGGTCAAGGACGTGGTGTTCCTCGCCACGGCCACGCGCGTGAGCCCCTTTATGACTGCCTTCAACGAGTCGCAGCGCATGGCGCTGGAGGCCGATCCCACTTTCCGCGAAGCGAAGGACCTGTCGGGCGGCAGCGCCGGCCTGCGTTGCGCCCGCTCCATCGCGCTCATTTCGTACCGCACCTATGCGGGCTACAACATCACGCAGCCGGAACCGGAGGTGGACACCCTGTTCGCCGACCGGGCGGCTTCGTATCAGCGTTACCAGGGAGACAAGCTGCTGCGCCGCGACTTCGACGCCTACAGCTACTGGTACCTGACCTACGCCCTGGACAGCATGAACGTGGGCCGCGGGCGCGGCGGCGTGGCGGCCGCCCTGTCCCGGATCCAGGCCAACTGTATGATGATCAGCATCGACAGCGACGTGCTGTTCCCGCCCAGCCACGGCCGGCAGACCGTCGCCGCCCTCAAGTACGCGGCGTACCGGGAGATCAGCTCGGCCTTCGGCCACGACGGTTTCCTGGTCGAGAACGACCAGCTGACCGCCATCCTGCAGCCCCTGCTCGAAAAGCACAGCAAGTAACAGAAGATAGCAAGTTTATGAAAGTGATGAAATTCGGCGGAACCTCCGTGGGGTCCGCCCAGAGGATGAAGCACGTCGCGGACCTTGTCTCGCGCGGTGGCCGCAACGTGGTGGTCCTGAGCGCGATGTCGGGCACGACGAACGCGCTCGTGGAGATCTCCGACTACCTCTTCAACCGCAACGTGGAAGGGGCCCGGGAGACGATAGATCGCCTGGCCGCGAAGTACCGCGGCGTGATCGAGGAGCTGTATGCCACGACGGAGGCGCGCGACAAGGCGCAGGCTTACGCCGACGGCGTGTTCGACTATATCAAGACTTTCACCAAGAAGCTCTTCACCCAGGTGGAGTCCAAGATCATCATCGGGCAGGGCGAGCTCCTGTCCACCAATATGATGGCGCTGTACCTGCAGGAGAAGGGCGTGGCCGTGCAGCTGCTGCCCGCGCTGGAGTTTATGAAGATCGACGCGCAGGGTGAGCCCGACACGGAATACATCAAGCAGAAACTCACCGCGCTGGTGGAGAAATACCCCAAGGCCCCGCTGTACCTGACACAGGGCTTCATCTGCCGCAATACCCACGACGAGATCGACAACCTGCAGCGGGGCGGCTCCGACTACACCGCTTCGCTCGTCGGAGCGGCCCTCGGCGCCGACGAGATCCAGATCTGGACCGACATCGACGGGATGCACAACAACGATCCGCGCATCGTGGACCATACCGCCGCCGTGCGGCACCTCCATTTCGAGGAGGCGGCCGAACTGGGCTATTTCGGGGCCAAGATCCTGCACCCGACCTGCATCCAGCCGGCCAAGTTCGCCGGCATACCGGTGCTGCTGCTCAACACGATGGAGCCCGAGGCGCCCGGCACGCTGATCGACAACGTCCCCGAGACCGGCACGATCAAGGCCATCGCGGCCAAGGACAACATCACCGCCATCCGCATCAAGTCCTCGCGTATGCTCCTCGCGCACGGTTTCCTGCGCAAGGTCTTCGAGATCTTCGAGAGCTGGCAGACGTCGATCGATATGATCTGCACCTCGGAGGTGGGCGTGTCGATGTCCATCGACAACACCCGCCACCTGGGCGAGATCGTCCACGACCTCAAGAAATACGGCACCGTGGGTGTCGATCTGGATATGTGCATCATCTGCGTGGTGGGCGATATGGACTGGGAGAACGTAGGCTTCGAGTCCCGTGCGATGGAGGCGATGAAGGACATCCCCGTGCGTATGATTTCCTACGGCGGAAGCAACTACAACATTTCCTTCCTCGTGAAGGGGGAGGACAAGGCGCGCGCCCTGCGCTCCTTGAGCAAATGCCTGTTTGAGTAATGCTGAAGGGCGATTTCCCGGTTGAACGCTTTGCTGGCCTGCGGACTCCGTTCTACTTCTACGACTTGCCGCTGCTGCGTCGGACCCTCGACGCCGTGCAGGCGCAGCTGGAGCGGAATCCGGACTTCCGCGTGCATTACGCCGTCAAGGCGAACTACAACCCGCGCATTCTCGCAGAGATCGCCGCGCGGGGCTTCGGTGCCGACTGCGTGAGCGGGGGAGAGGTGCAGGCCGCCCTGGCCGCCGGTTTCCCGCCGGAGGGCATCGTGTTCGCCGGCGTGGGCAAGAGCGACGAGGAGATACGCCTGGCCCTCTCGGCCGGCATTTCCCGTTTCAACGTGGAGTCCGCCGCGGAGCTGGAGGTCATTGACGCGCTGGCGGGGGAGATGGGGACCGTGGCCCCCGTGTCCCTGCGCATCAACCCCGACATCGGGGCGCACACCCACGCCGGCATCACCACCGGCCTGGCGGAGAACAAGTTCGGCATCAACTACGAGCAGCTGGACGAGGTGATGGACCTGGCGCTGCGTCTGCCGCACGTGAAATACTGCGGGATGCATTTCCACATCGGTTCGCAGATCCTCGATATGAGCGACTTCGTGGCGCTGTGCAACCGCGTCAACGAGCTGGTGATCCGCCTGTCGCGCGGCGGCCGTCCGGTGGGGGATATCAACGTGGGCGGCGGCCTGGGCATCAATTACCAGCACCCCAACCACCTCCCCATAGCCGATTTCGAGGGCTGGTTCGAGGTCTTCCGCAAGCATCTCAAGCTCCCGCAGGGCACCCTCGTGCACTTCGAGCCCGGGCGCAGCATCGTCGCGCCCTGCGGCTCGCTCATCGCCCGCGTGCTCTATGTCAAGCAGGGTACCCACAAGCAGTTCGCCATCATCGACGGCAGTATGACCGAACTGGTCCGCCCGGCGATGTACCGTGCCTACCACCGGGTCGAGAACATTACTTCGGACGAGCCGGAGGAGATCTACGACGTGGTGGGGCCGGTGTGCGAGAGTTCCGACGTGTTCATCAAGGAATTCTCGATGGACAAGTGCCACCGGGGCGACCTGGTGGCGATCCGCTCCGCCGGCGCATACGGCGAATCGATGGCGTCGCAGTACAACTGCCACCCCCTGCCGGACGCTTTCTTCTACGAAGGCTAGCTAGATCAGATACTTCTCCCGGAGGCGCTCCTGCTCCTGGGCGGAGAAGCCGAGCTGGTGCCTGATGTAGGAGTCGACGGAGCCGAAGAAAGTGTCGACGAGCGCGAGGCCCCGCGTGAAATTCTTTTTGCTTACGCCCACCATCGCCTGGATGAAGTCCAGGGCGTCCTGGTCGCCGCCCATATCCCGGACCTTCTGCGACAGCATCGCAAGGGGTTCGGCGAAGCCTTGGTTGGAGAGATCGAAATCGTCGATGATGGTCTGGCGGTCCACCCCCAGGGCCGTCAGGAGGAAGGCCGTCCCCAGGCCGGCGCGGTCCTTGCCCTGCGAGCAGTGCCACAGCACGCCGCCCCGGGCGTTCAGGACGGTCCGGAGGAAGTCGCCGTAGTACTGTTGGGAGCGGCTGTCCATCAGGATGGCGGGATACATCTGCCGGGCAAGCTCCTGGGCCGCGGGGTTGGAGGCGTGGTGGATGAGCTGGGCCACGAATTCTTCGTTGGTAGGCTGCTCTCCTTCCACGCGCCCCTGCGAGAAGCCGTCTATCATACGCTGGGGCAGGGTGTTGAGGGCGGTGTAGCGCACGCCGGGGATGATACGGTCCGGATCCCTTCCCGCTTCGGCGGGGAAGCGGAAATCCACCACGTCGCTCAGGGAGAAGTCGCGGAGCAGGCGTTCCACGTCGGCGTCGGTGGCGCGCGACAGGTTGCCGCAGCGGATCAGCGTGCCCCGGCGGACGGTGCGCCCGTCGCGGGTCTTCAGGCCGCCCAGTTCGCGGGCGTTCTCGATGGCATCGAAAGACAGGGTTCTCATAAGGTCTGGATCATGGCTTCGTACAGGGAGGGGAAACGCTCTTTGATGACGGCCGGGCGGCCGCCGTCGAAGAAGCAGTGCACGGTCTCGCCCGTGCAGACGGTCTTGCCGTCCACGCGCATATCG
>JAEEGG010008214.1_pt1 | contig 23762 bp, 20 predicted proteins | sample 9134161 | NCBI WGS metagenome assembly JAEEGG01 (sample SAMN16246543, study PRJNA631951) | gut metagenome | biome: gut microbiome; feature: rumen; material: CR-attached | host: Bos | place: Iran: Karaj | collected 2018-10
CGGTGCACAGGAAGGTCACGAAATTCGAGGCACCCGCTTCCAGTACGATCTCAGAAATGCGCTTCGCGCACAACGTAATGTAGTTCAGATGATTAGCATCCAATTTTTTGATATCGAGGAACAGTTTCGTGTGACTGTTCTTATCCATAGCCACCTCAAGGAATTCCTTGAGAGTAGGAACGTCCTCTCCATTCGCAAGCTTTCCAGCCTTACGGATCTCGGCCACGGTGTGGTCCCAAGGAGTCAGTCCATTTATCTGGTAATCAGAATTGGAGTGAGCCACGATCACATCATTGTCCGCGGTGTAATACACATCACACTCACATCCATAGATACCGGCATCGATGCAATACTTGAGACCCGCGATGGAATTATCCGGGAAACCGGACTCCGCGGAACCACCTCTGTGAGCGACGATTATATTGTCCGCGGGCAAAGGTTTAAGGCTTCCGTCGTCTATCTCCTGCGAGGGCTCCGGTATCTTGGACCAGTCAGGCTGGGATGGCAATTCCTCGCCCTTGCAGCCCAATAGCAGGACTGCAAGACCGAGAAACGCTACAGAATATCTTAAACAATTCATAAGCTGGCTATTTTGAATTATAATTCTTCACACAACGTAATGCAGTAGCGGATCCTTCTCCGACGACGTGGGTAGCCGCGAATTGGAGTATCGCTCCCTGGCCGGTTACCACCACTCTCCAGGAGCGATGTCTTGCACCGTCGCCGTTGGAGTCTGCCATAAGAGGGATTGAGGCCATAAAGCCAGGCTTGGAAGTATTGTCATCAGGACCATACGCCCATCCCGAAGAAATGAGACGCCACCCTGTAGGGAACATATTCCACCCGAAATCAGCTGCAGCAGATGACATCGCAGGAGCGGTTCCGAGAGTTGTATTCGCCTGCCAGTCAGCACCATATAGCAGAGCTGCCGCATTAGGTATCTTGAGGACGCTTGCTATTTTGTTGTAGGTGGCATTTGCAGCATCCACAGGATAATCCGTCGCCTTGGCGGCACTGGTCGCATATACAAGGTCTTTCCAGTCCTGCATATTTGCGATATGCCACCCGAACGGGCATATACCCTGTATCTGGATCTTCAGGGTCGGATTCTCCTCTTCAGCTTTGAGATCCCCGGCGTGGCTGGCCTCATAGGAAACCAATTTAGCCACAGGTACACATTCCAAGGTCATTTCCATACCGGCGTCATCGACATACTCTTCTCCCGGCTCACCCTGAGGGAAGTTGATCCACTGGGCATTCTCGAGGCCTCCCTTGGCAGCACCTGTGATCATCTCGGTCTGAGTATACAGACGGCCGAACCTGGAAGCCATCGTACCGTTTCCGTCCTTGCAGACCAGTTCAACGATGGTTCCTCCGTTCTCGACGGTCTCGTTTTCAGGCTTCCTGACGATCGCCGTAGTAGTACTGACGATAGGGTATGCACCGACTCCGTGTCCTGGAGCGATACCGGTTCCGATCTTGTATGCCCCGGTATTAGGACCACCGTCCCAATGCAAGCTGACGGTCATCCATGTCTTGAATCCTCCATCCTCGGTAGGATAATCCTTGGTCGGATAATTAGGCAGTTCGCTGTCAGGCATACAGCTGCTCACCTTGACTACCCTGTCTAGTTTCCAGGTCATCGTGTTGAAGTCGGCGGTCAGAGTATAGATACCGTTTGCTGGAACGACAAGGTCTGATGTTGTCACCGCCTTGTCAGAAGAGCCTATCGTCCCGTCATTCTTGAGATAGTAGACAGGATAGGATTCGCTCCTGGTATCCCTGTTGAGGCACAGGTAATTGGTTCCGGAATCGAAGATGAATCCCTTGAACGTGTATATGCCCTCGACCTCCTTGGTCATCTGCACGGCATTGAGCCTTTCTGTATCGATTGAAGGGCCGAACAAGTAATAGAATATATCGTTCTTCAACTGGTTTACCTTTATGTCGATACTCGCCAGGCTGGTGGTCTCGGAGCCTACCGTGATGGTAAGGACAGCGGAACGCCCGCGATCGGAATTCGCCCACTGAGCTGCCTTGAGGGCAACCTTTCCGAGGCCCATATCGACAATTTCCAGCCATCCGGAGTCTTCCCCTTCATATGTGATGGAATAGGAATACTCGCCCATATTGGTAAAATATTCGATAACGTCGCTCAGGCCGCCATCCGCAGGAATATCCAGTTCAGCTATACCGGACGTCACTTCGGCATCGGCTTTCTGGCCAAGCTGGACAAAGGTCAGAAGCTTGGTCGTTCCGTCTGCCGCCGTCACCATGACCTCGTATTGACGCCTGTATTCAGGATTCGGTTGCATTGCAACTTCAAATCCCGGCTGCGATACATCGTAGGTCTTCTTCCCCGAATTGTCCGTATATTGCATCACGAATGATGCATCCGAGACGGTCGCCCAATCCTTTGGAGAGACCGGCTCCGCCTTCCAGGACATATCCGACACTGCAGTGCCATTGAATATCGTTACGGCACATACATAGGAATCCTCCCCCGAGGAAGTCGTACCGTCGGAGTTGAATGTCGGGACTTCGGGATATATCGTTATCCTTGTCTCCTCGCTTGGATAATCAGTCCGGTCGTCATAGCATCCTGAAAGGATAGCTGCGAAGCCCGCGATAAGAGCAAAATATCTGATAAATCTTTTCATAATCTTGACATCAATTCATTAATACCATCCCTCCGTCTGTTCAAGGTTGGAGTTCCTGTTACGGGCGCTCTTGGTGATAGGCCAGAGAAGGATATTGGTGTCGTTCTTCCGTTCTCTCAGCGTCTCATTGTAGTCCCAGATCTTGTCGAGCCGGATCAGAGCCCACCAGATGACTCCTTCAGCAGGGAATTCGAGGAAGTACTCGCGCACCAGGGCCTCAAGAACTTCGTCCTTGGTCGCCACGGAATAGTACCCGTCCTTCCCGTATGCCCGCTTGGCAATCATATTCAGATAATTGAGAGACTCGTCATATTTCCCCTGGTAGTATTTCAATTCGGCCATCATCATAACTGCGAACGCATAGCGGTAGTACAGAAGGTCGCAGTCCCTCACCATCGTTCCGCTGCTGAGATCGCCTATGAACTTGTTCACCCAAGTCAGGTTCCCGTCACCCATGGTTCCGTAGTTCCCGTCACCGAGTATGGTAGGTACACGGGAGTCTCCCTTGTGGTCGCGGGAGTCACGCAGCATCTCGAGGTATCCATCTCCAAAATCGAGGCTCTGGAACGTGCCGATCGGAACGGGACTGTTCTGGAATGCCGCCTTGACAAAAGGAGTGGAATGAGTGAAATAGATGTTGAATCCACCTAACTTGCTCTCCTTTGCACTGTTGAACAAGGCGAATACGACCTCTGCGCTGTTCTTGTTCTCACGTCCACGTCCGTCAAATATATCCTCATACCTCGGGAGGAAGCGAGGATCGCCCGGCTTCACTCCGATTGCGTTGAGGGCCTCCTCGGCGCGAGAAAGGTAACTGTCGCCTGCGTTCTGGTTCGTATACATCCACAAGGCACATTCAGCCGCAAGCATATAGACGGCATCCTTGGTCGCCAGATACTTGTTGCTGCCGAGATTGTCCACATTGGCAACGGCAAGTTTGAGGTCTTCCTCTATCTGTGCATAGACCTGAGCCTTAGGGGTTCTGGTCGGATACATCTCCGGCTGGTCGAAGGACTCGATCGGCTTCAAGTTGAGAGGTACGTCACCCCAAAGCCTCACAGCCCAGAAATAGCAGTAAGCCCTCGCAAAAGCTGCCTGGCCGATCGCCCAGCTTCGCTTGGCAACGGTCATAGGGATATTCTCGTCAGGTGCGTATTTGAGGACGGCGTTCGCCTGGTCGATAGCGTTGTACAGCGCTGACCAGCTGCAGTTTGCCGTAGCGGATGTCATAGTATTCTGGATAACATCCTTGGAAGTATAAGCATTGACCACACGGGACTTGCTCCACATGAATTCTCCTACACGGAGTTCACCCCAGTGCAGGACACTGATGTCCATCTGTGCGAAGTTAGCCCTCAGGGAAGCGTAGATATCCACCGTAGAACCTTCCACGTGAGCGCTGGTTTTCCACATATTGCTGGCCGTCATCCTATCGTCCTGAACGATGTCGAGATCCTTGTGACAGGAAGCCAGGGCAAGGAACGACAGGCAGACCACGATCAGTTTTGCTATCTGTTTCATATCTTTTCTCTCCCTTTAAAATACAACCTTGACACTGAAGATCAGCTTTCTGGCCGGCGGCATAAGGTTTCCGGTGTCATCAGAACTGCTGTTATTCGTAGAAATCGCGGTGTACATACTGGCGCTGCTCGAAGAACCCATTCCGGATTCAGGGCTTACAGCTCCGGTCACCCCGGTGAAGTAATACAATGTATTGCCGATGACTCCCACTGTGGCCTTCTTGATCCTGAACGGTTTAAGCCACCTCTCAGAGAGGTCGTATGATATGGTGACGTCCCTGAGGCAGAGATAATCTGCTCTTTCAGTCATAAAGCTGGACGTACCTCGCCAGTTCCTGTTGCTCCAGTCTGAATCATTCGGAGTCCATCGGGCATATTTTGCCGTAGGGTCGCCAGGGTATTCCCAGCAATCGTAGACCATCCTGCCGAGGATCTGGTTGGAATCACCCATACCACTCTTGAGCATCTGGGTCTTCTGACCGTTGACTATCGAATGTCCTAGTGCGTAATCGAGATACACACCCAAAGTCAGCCTCTTGAACCTGAAGGTATTGTTGATACCGCCAACGGAATGAGGCATCACATTGCCCAGGTAGAAAACATCCTCGGCATTGATAATCTCATTCCCGTCAGCATCCTTTGCCGAACCGAGCCTGTTCATCCATGCCCAGTCGCCAGCATCGTGACGACCCGTGACATACTGGCCGTCGCCTACCCTGTATCCGAGGGAATTCACATCATAGTACTGTCCGTCAGCTTCCGGAAGGCCATCGATGATATGGTCAGCCTTGTAGCCGTAAATGCGGCCCAGAGGCTCACCTACGGCAGTTCCTCCGAAACGGTATCCTGTCTCCGTCATCGTGTATCCGCCTATACGGTATGCCCTCTTCCCCGTAGGATTGCCATAAGGGTCCACTTCGTCATAACCGTATTCTTCAGGAAGCGACAACACCCTGTTGGCGTTGAAAGCATAAGTGAGGTCGGTGGACCAGGAGAAATCCCGAGTCTGAACGTTCTCAGTATGTATTTCAACTTCAGCACCATAGAACTGCGCGCTTCCAACATTCGCCTTGACTGATGAATATGGGCTGGTGTCCGGCAGAGTAATCGAGAACAGCATATTATCAGTTGTCTTGTTGTAGTAATCGACAAGTATCCTGATACGGTCCCGGAACAACCCGACATCCATTCCCAGGTCCAGCTGGGTGGTAGTCTCCCACTTCATACCGGCATTCTGCATTGCGGAAGGACTGAATGTGGAAAGACCCGCATACTGACCCGTAACGAATGCACCATAGGTATCATAGAGGCCGATACTGTTGTTTCCGGTCTGGCCGTAGGATGCACGTAGTTTCAAATGGTTGATCTTGGTCGCCTCAGCATTCCAGAAAGGTTCCTCGGAAATGACCCAGGCCGCGGAAGCTGAAGGGAAGAAACCCCATCTGTTTCCAGACGCAAACTTCGACGAACCATCAGCACGGAAGGTACCGGAAATGATATACCTGTGCTTGAAGTCGTAGCTGGCCCTGCCGAAATAGGAAATCAGGCATTGACTCTGGTCCAGGTTGGACGCATCGAAGTTCGTTCCTGACTGAAGGTACGGGACGTCGTCTGACGCCGCACCCGTCGCAGCACCGTTCAGGGTCACGTATCTCTGCTTCATATACTCATAACCAGCAGTCGCACTCAGATGGTGGGAATCGACAATCGACTTGTCATAGGCCAGGAAAGCGGTAAACGTGTCCCTGGTAGTGGACGTCCTGTTTTCCTTGGTATTATGGGCGGTAGATATTCCGTTAAGGACACCGTCCCTCTCAGCATAGACATAATAGCTGTTGATTGTATGCTGGTTGTAATAGTTGTACTGAGCGTGTGCCTTCAGCCCATCGAATATATTCCAATTGATATTGAAGGTCCCAGACACCCTGTTGTTCTGGAAAGTATGGTCGAAGAAAGTGCTGTACCAAGCTGGACTATGTGAATGTACATTAGTGACTATCAACTGGTTCCACTCACCTTTCGCATTCTTTTCCAAGGAGGTGGTAGGAGCGATGACACCACGACCGATCGGTTGGTAGTAGTTGTCGTAAGGCATACTCTTGTTTTGCCTGGATACATCGAACGTCGCGCCTGCCTCGATGTTTTTCGTCACCTTGAATATGGTATTCGAATGCATCGTAAGGACATTGTAGTCGCTGGTCGCGACAACTCCGTCATCCTGCATATAGCTCACAGACGCAGCATATTTCACTATGTCGTTACCGCCATTGACACCGATATACTCCTTCTGCCAGAAAGCATCATTGCGGAACCATTGGCTCTGCCAGTCGGTGTCGGTGAATATCAGGACCTTGGTATCATCGAGCGGATCCATCATCCACTGGTAACCATCAGGAACGGTGCCACCCCAGTCCAGATAACGGACCGAGAAGATGGAAGTGTCGTAGATGTTTCCGGTTCCGAAAGCAGTCGATCCGTTAAGCATCGAAGACGCGGGATGGATCGAATTGTTCCCGAGCGTCGTTGCTATTCCCGGCCTGATATACGACAGGAAGTCCCTGGAATTGAGGATGTCCCATTTGGTGGCTGGGCCTTGGATTCCCATCTGCACATCGAATACGATTTCAGGCCCCTTCGAGACTGAGCCTTTTTTCGTAGTCACCAGAATGACACCGTTGGATGCACGCGCACCGTAGATAGCAGCTGAGGCAGCATCCTTCAGGACCTCCATGGATTCAATGTCATTAGGATTGACTCCGTTCAAATCCTCCCTGAGCGCACCGTCGACAATGAATATAGGATTATTGCTCAAGTTGACGGAAGAGCCTCCACGGATTAGGAACCTCGGCGCTTCACCCGAAAGGGCGTTGCTCGTTGCAATGCGCATCCCGGGTACCTTACCCTTCAACGCATCTCCTACGGAAGATACCGGAGCATCCATAAGCTTGTCCCCATCGACTTTGGATACCGATGTAGACAACGTCTTGCGTGCCTGGGTGCCGTATCCGACCACAACTACTTCGTCAAGTACCCTGGAGTCGATGTCGAGGACCATATTCATGACAGGAGAGTTACCAACGACGGCCGAAGCAGTCTGGTAACCGACGCAGGAGAACTGCAAGGTCGATCCTTTCGGCGCACTGATGCCGAAAGCACCATCAAGGTCCGTAACCGTTCCGTTGTTCGTCCCTGAGACGAAAACTCCTGCCCCCGGGATAGGGTCACCGTTAGGATCGCGCACGACCCCTCGTATTTCCTGAAGAGAGGAAACCGGCTTGGGAGCGCGGGAAATAGCTACCGAATTACCTGCAATGAGGAACTGGAACCCCTGAGGCACCAGTACATCGCTGAGGATTTTCTCAAGAGAAGCGTGCTTTGCGTGCACCTCTATGTTGCCGAGAGACTTGTCAGCCAAATCCTTCCCGAAAGAGAAAGCAGCGCCTGTCTGCTTAGAAAGGGCATCGGTAAAGGACTTGATCGTAGCGTCCTGCATCACCAAGTCAACATCGAAGCTACGCTGCTGCGCAGATGCTTCCGAGTAGCCAATGGCTAAAGAGAGCATCACCGCAAAGCATAATCTTAGGATTGCTTTGATGTTCATAAATACGCGATTGGTTTATTGATTAAGTGTTGTTGATTGAAGCTCTAAGCGTACTCCCGAGATGAACTCGAGTATAGAGAGGATATCATCGACAGAGTCCGTCATCGAATAGCTGAATACGAACTTCCTGGAATCTCCTGCCTTATGATCAAAGGCGATGTCGACTCCGAAGGTATCTTCTATCGATCCGACGATCTCCGCGATGGTTGCATTGTTCAAGGTTATGAGATTGTAATTCTCTGCAACATAAGCAACTGCATTGACACTCTCCACGCGCAAACCTCCACCTGCAGCATCGAATACGGCTTTTTGACCCGGAGCGATAGTTACCAGAGGAGCACCCTCCGGGGAGAGGATCCTCACGGAACCTCTTTCCAAAACGACCTCCGTATTGTGGGTGTCATCACCGGAACTGACCGAAAAGGCTGTACCAAGGACCTCCACTCCTATATCGTCCGTATTGACAATAAACGGACGCAGAGAATCCCTGGCGACATCGAAGAACGCCTCTCCGCTAAGTTTCACCAGACGGCGGTCTTCCAGACCTGACACATTATACAGGATCCGGGCGCCCGGCTTCAGCAGGACCCTGGACATATCACCAAGTTCCACAGAAGCAACAGCTTGCTTGGTATTAGTGAACGAATACTGATAAACTATCTCCTCGGCTTCCTCCCGCTGTCCCAGCCTAAATGGATTGAAAATCAGGAATAAGGCCACGCAGGCCACAGCGACGGAGACTATCGGGGCGAATCTCGTCCAGAGTCTTCTGCGAGACCTTGACTCAAAGATATCCTCATCTATCCTCAGCCTCATCCGGTCCAGCATTTCCTCCTCATTGCGTTCCCTTTCCGGGTCCGCCAGCATAGAGTGCAGACTCTCATTCAACAAAAGGTCCGCGAACTGCTGACGGTTGTCATCACTCTCCTCCAGCCAATCCAGGATCAGGCGATCCTCTTCCTGGGTCGTCTCTCGGTTGACATATTTTCGGATCAGATCGGTATCGATTTGGCCACAGCCCATTTCCGCTTCTTTTAGTGTTACACTTTAAATACAAACAAGAAGCGGAAACTACGTAGGCCGGTCAGTGACTTTCTACCGAAACAAGAAGCATCCTCAATCTTTTGAGGGCGTTGTATATGTGGGTTTCTACGGTACGGACTGAAATGCCAAGTATCTCGCTGATTTCCTTTTCCGAATAGTGCTCCTCATAGCTCAGCCTGAACACTTCGGCACATCGGTCCGGGAGACTCGAGATAGCGCTGTCCAGGGTCTTCCTCAAATCTGAAGAGTATATTTTCGATATGACCGGGTTCTTGTCGGGATCCAGATAATCCGTACAAAGGAGAGAAGTTATCTTGTTGCGGTAGGAATCGACATATCGGGAAGAGACCTTGTTCCTCTTTATGATATTCAGGCAGCGATTATAGACGGCTCGGAGCAGATAGTTGCCCAGACTTGAATCCAGATCAATCTTGTCCCGTCGCTTCCAGACGCTCAGCAAGGCATCCTGCACGACGTCCTGGGCTATGTGGACAGGAACGAACAGCCTGGCATAGGACAGAAGGGAGGCATAGTTCTTCCTGCAGAGATCGTCGAATGAATCCCTTTCACGCTGAAGATCATGTCCCTTGAGAACCATAGCATCACGTATCCTATTATTCTGCAATGATCACATCGACGCCGTTCGCTTCGAACTCTTTCAAATCCTTCTTCGATATGGAGGAGTCCGTGATCAGGATGTCCACATCCCCCATCCAGCATATCCGGCCGGCAGCAACCTTTCCGATCTTGCTGCTGTCGCAAAGCAAGACACTCTTCAGGGAGGTCTTCATCAAGCGCTGCATAAAGATCGCTTCCTCAACGGTCGCGCAAGTAATTCCGTTCTTGCAGCTCATCCCGTCAGCACCGAAGAACATATATGAGCATACGATGTTGTTCAGGACTTCTTCTGAAAACTCTCCGTGGACAGACATCGAACTCGGGTCCACCGTACCGCCAAGCACCTTGACGGAAATATTCCTCCTCGATGCAAGCATCTGAGCCACAGTCAAAGCCGTGGTGAAGACGGACAACTCGAAAGGAGGATTCAACTGTTCCGCGAAAGCATAGACGGTACTTCCGGGCAGAAGCATTATGGTCTCATCTCCCTGGACCAGCTTCTGAGCAGCCCGTCCGATACGGCATTTAGCATCGTAGTTTATGCTGATCTTGTCCTGGGTCGTCCTCTCCCTGGCGATCGGGTTCTTGGACATCGCTGAACCATGGACTCGGAAAAGGAGGCCTTCCTTTTCCATAGCCCTGAGATCCGACCTGATAGTAGCCTGAGTTACATTCAACGTTTCAGCCAGATCGGCGACCTGTACATATCCTTCGAGATTAACCTTATCCAGGATTATCTTCTTTCTCTGAACCAAACTTATCATATAACAAACATAAGCATTATTTCGAAAAATTCCGAAAACTTTCGAAAAAAAGTGCAAATAATCGAAAAATGTACATACCTTTGTCCAAACCCAAATATCATCGCCCAATGAAAAAGTACATTCTCTTGATTCCGCTATGCCTGATGATCGCATCTTGCAGTCAATCAAGCAAGAACAACCAAGTCAAAATCCTAGCTCACAGAGGTCTCTGCAGCTCAGGGACAGAGTTTGTAACTGATGAGAATACCCTTGACGCCCTGAAACGGGCACAGGAAGCCGGAGTAGACGGCTGTGAATTCGACGTGCATATGACTGCCGACGGGCAGCTTGTCATCCGTCACGACGCAAAGATCGAGGGCAAGCTCAACTGCCAGAAGAGCACGTTCGACGAGATACGTGCATACCGGCTGCCTTTCGGGAACCAGATTCCAACCCTTCGTGAATGGCTGGAGCAGGCCAAGAAGACGCCTGAAATCCCACAGATGCTTGAGATCAAGGCTCATCCTACCGCCGAGATAGAAAAAGAAGTCGTTACCAAATGCCTCGAGGAGGTGCGGGCTCTCGATATAATGGACCAGATGTACTTCCTGTCCTTCAAGCCGGAGACCTGTGACGAAGTCCTGCGCCAGGAGCCAGGCGCGAAAGTCCTGCTCAACTCGTCCAACCTCCACAATTCGATGCCGCCGCAAGAGGTCAAGGAACACGGATATGTTGCTGTTTCCTACAACATCAACGTCATCCTCAACCACACTCCCTGGATCAAGGAATTCCAGGACCTCGGCATCGAGACCTTCCTCTGGATGGTCGATGACCCATACCTAAGGAAAATCGCAGAAGAATGGGGCTTCGACTGGGTCACCACAGACTTCTACGATGTGATAAAGTATTGAAGATTACGAGAGGTAGCGTTCCATCCAGTGTGTCTGGAGTAGGGTCTGCAATTTAAAGAACGTTCAAAGTTACACCATTTTTCTTGTTATCCAAGGAGACTGGCCCCTTCCATGGGTTGCTCAGTCTCCTTTTGACGTTGGACCCATGGGAAAGAGAGTAGCATCTTCCCGTATCCTCGGGATCACCCGTTGATAGGACTCCTTGTCCATCGCCGTCTTGCCCATCAGGACGATGACCGAGTTCTCGTCCGGCATCGCGCCGCGCATCCGCGTGACACGCCGGAAGTCCTTCTGGAGCCTCTCGATCCAGTTCGTCGTGTATATCATCGACTGGATCTGAGGTGCGTAGTTCAAGTATGTGAAGTAGAACGCAACGTCCTCATTGTCAGCCAGTCGTCTTATGGACAGGTAGCCCTTGCCCCACTTCATGCACATCTCCTTCCAGGCCTGCATGCCCATCTCCACCGTGTAGTTCTTGTCTCCCGTCCGGAAGACCTCCCGCATGTCATCCGCCAGCTCCTTTTTGTCCCCGTGACGAACCCTCGCCAGCATGTTGCGCTTGAGGTGCGTCGTGCAGCGTTGGAGCGCCGTCCCAGGGAACTTCTCACCAATCACCTTGTCCAAGCCGGACAATCCGTCTGCGACCATCAAACCGATGCTCTCAACGCCCCTTTCATGCAGGTCGTCAAACATATTGCCCCAGCCGTTAGCACTTTCAATCGGGCTGTTGTATATGCCCAGCACTTCACGCGTCCCTTCCTCCGTCACGCCCAGGATCACGTAAAACGCCTCCGTAGCCGCCTTCTTCTTCCGGAAGACCTTGATGTGCACACAGTCCACGAACACGATCGGATAGTAGGCGTCCAGCCCCCTGGCGAGCCATGCGGATACTTCCTGGCGGACGTAGTCAATCATCCTCGAGATGCTGGACTTGCTGTAGTGCTCGCCGTATATCTCGTCGAAGACCTGTCCTACCTGCGCCTGCGTCAAACCCTTCGTATACAGGCTGCCGGCAAGCTTCTCGCACTCTTCCTCCTGGTCTCGCAATATGGCCAGGATCTTCGGATGGAAGTTCCCGAAACGGTCCCTGGGGATCCTGAACTCCAACTTCCTTCCATGGCCGTAGGTATGGCCCAACCGGTATCCGTTACCCTTGTTCCGGTCCTCCTGTTCCCGTAAAAACTCACCCCTTTCAGCCACCATCAAGCTCTCCAACATGATCTCCAACAGGTCATGAAGACCGTTTTCTTTCTCGGCATGCTTGCACATTACCTCAGAAAGTTGTTCCTTTGTAAAAGTTAGCATAAGTCTGTTTCTTTAAAGTTGAACTTACCAGGTTCTTTTTTGCACTCTTTAAAGTTACAGACTTTTTTCTTTTACCTATCTGGACACACTTTTTGGGATACTATCATACTATCCTCTACTATCAGTATCAGTGTATGAACAAGTAGCGGCTTACGTACGAGTAGGTATCGTAAGCCGCCACTCTGAATTTTAATTGTCTGTATGAGAGTGGAATTTCTTTATTAGCCGATAATCCCAAAGACTAACGCCTTCCTAAACTGAAGACCACAATGACTTCATCACTTCTTCCACCCCGGAGCTCAGCGCTTTAATAGCAGAGGGGAAATGAATGTTGTCATTACCATCTTCTAAAGAGACCATGATATCACCCTGACCATTCTCCGAAAAGTGCTCATACTGGGAGAAATACTTATAGTATTGTTACAATCGCGTTGCCACTGTTTTCAGTCCCTTCTGATTAACTAGAAAATCTTTCTGTTCTTTAATACTTAGACTCTTAGTGCTTGAAAAACCAGCCGTTCTCAATTGAGTCACGCTCCGCTTCGTCAACTCCAGTCCTTTCTTTGTCTCGTCAAAAGCTAACAAGTGCAAGAAATTGTCCTCCATCGTCATCTCCCACATATTATCAATGAAATCATCCTCTAACCCGATCTCGATACTTTTCACCTGGTCTCTGTATAGCTCCCGACGATCCAAAAGCGAATTAGCATACTCTATGGTTCTTAGATCAAGTTCTTCGCAAGACCTTTTAATATCTACTATCTGAAGGTAAAGAGATAATAAACAGTCTGTAAAAGCACATCTTAGTACTATCCCTATCGGTAATTTAAAGACATTAATATTGCCCTTTTTCAACGCCGCGGCAGTTAGAAGAAAAGCAGAATACAAGCACGAGTACATACGGTATAACAACATCAGAGTCACCCTCTCCACTCTTTCTTCAGGGGCCTGTCTTTGCGCCTTTAAATAGTCTTGAATACGTTTCAAGAGGGCAATCTCTTCTGAATAAAGATCTTTTATCTCCGCCTTATTCATCCGTCCGATCTACAATAATAACCGTCGCTGATTTATGAATCAAAATAACCACTAACGAATCGAAGTTCCCAAATAGTATTTTCAATCTAGGTCAAAGCGATTAATAGTTATTATCTGAATTGAGTAGGAAGCAACTCTAAATCAAGAGCTTTCCTGATAACATTGATACAAAGCAGATTTGAGCAGTAGTAATACTGTTTGAGTTCTTCTTCTGTCATTTCTGGATGAGGATCAATACTATTCCTATTTACTACATAATGGCGAGTCTCTCTCTTTTTATTGGACAAAAACAATAGGTGTTCCAAAGTAACGCCATCGAATAGAGGTTCTATTTCGGGAAAATAATCCCGAATTCTATGGTCTCCTTTATTTCGGTTACGTTTATATGGATAAGCCGCATTAACAATTTCAAGCCCCTTACCTATCAACATATAACGACTCGAATCAGATACCAGATCCATATCATTAGTAATAACCAATAGTTCTTTCAAATGATCCGGTAAGCTTGGATACTTCTCAAGAGCTTTAATCAAATCCTCAAAAGGAGAATCTTTCATAACAAAGAAATGCTCAAAAAAACCTTTGATGCTAACTTTTAATCTATCGTCTTTATGCAGCCAATCATTTACATCTTCGTAATTCGAAGTCCATCCTTGAGGCATCTCCCCCACTGGTAAAGCTCTCAAAGTAAAGAAATTGGAATACCTCGGTGAAGTATTAATCGCTTCTCCAAGAATACATTTCAATAGTAGAGTAACAATGCCTGCTAATTCATAAGCCTTCTCATAGGCTTTATATAAAACGTCATCGCTACTGATTATAGGACTCTCAATAGTCAACTTATATTGTCCATGACTAAACTCTGTCCTTTGCTTATATGAATCATAAATCCTATAATCGTTAAATACGGCACAACCTTCATAATAATGGTCAATGTCAATCAAAAGTGTTTTTGATGTCGAAATAAGACGATCCATTTTTACTTTGTCGTTTTAACCATCCCCTCATTAACTCCCATCTTGAAATACCAAGGTATCCCCAATCACTTTTGGTTTATTGTAATCAATTCTCCTACTCACAATCTCTTCTATTTCCATTTTAGATATTGCACCCTGCTCTACGCTTGTCCCTTTTCCATGTTCTATACTAATTTCGACGTTTAAGCCCCATTTCAACAGCATTTCTCCGAGTTTCGAGAGGATGTATTTGTTAGTGTTATTAGAGTCAATAGTAACCATTTCAAGAGCCCCAGTCGCATAAAGCAACTCTGTATCACCGCTATTATCATAGAAAGGTTTTTCATACTGCGGGAGTTCCTTTAAATCGACGTATGGTATTCTTTCTAAAAGATAATGGAGCCGAAAGAAATCCTCAATACTGATCCGACCATTAATTCTCGCGACAGATAAATTGGCAAAAACTGTTTGCTTATTAATATTGTCTAGTTTATCCACCATTCCAAGAATAACAATACCTGAATAGTCTTCTGCCTTTTTTTGAATATCATCAGCAAAACGAAGGCGCTCTTCAACAGTGGTATCAGTCATCCCTATCAAGAATCGAGTAAATTTTCGAAAGAATTCATCATCCTTATAATCATAAAACTGCTGCAACTCTTCGGCAACTACACCACCAACAAAAGGAATAACATTTACTAACGCCTTCACTTGTCCTTTCCAGAATGAAGAGCTGGCTCTCTTAAATGAATTGAGGTCAGGAGCTTCAAGCGAATGTGCAACTACTTGTGCCAAAGAATCTGTCGTCATATAATTAATTGAGTCAATATTAATCATCAATTAAACCTAGCATTAGTCTTCTGCAGAAAAGCCTTAAGAAAACATACAAATGATTGTTTATCATATGGTTGATCAATGACTAACTCTGAAAATCCCCGTCTTATACCCAACAAATACTCTCCCTTTCTGATCATCAGAAGGGTCTTCAATGCCCATCCTATCAAAAAGAAAAGCCTTGTATTCGTCGTATTTATTAATGAGATCGAAGTTACGATATGCATTGTCATCATCATAAGCAAATAAAATAATCTCAGCTAAAGCTTTTTGAAACCTTTTGCCTATTGCCTGCCACCACATTAGATCTGTCTCCCCTATCGAGACTCCAAAAAGACAAATCTGATCTGCTTCATTTATTAATTGAGCACATCTCGCATCATTAAGATTCTGTAAATGCTGATTAATATATGGCTTAACCAGCAGGCTACGCATTTTATCGTCAAGTAGTTTTTTATTTAATATCTGAGAGTCATCATTCACACCCATTACCACATCACCATCCTCAAGTCTCATATGAATGTGATTGACATACCTTAAAGATGTCTGGAAACCTAATTGAATCTGCGAGTTAACACGCTGGAGAGATTTTAAAACTTTTTCTAAAGTGTTTGTGTAGTTAAATGATATTACATCTACTTGATAAGGGCCTTTACCTCGTCTGAATGTATCAATAGCTTCTACTAAACCAGGAGAGAGATATGAATGAGGTGCTAGTAATCCAGATACCACTGCATTCGTTATCTCATCTTTTACAGAGAAGGATTCCTCCTCTTTTTTCAGATAATCACGAAGCGAATCGCCTATGTCACAATAAACCTTCTTCATCTGGTCAAGACTATCAACCTCTGTTGTATAAGAACCAAGCCCCATCTCCAAATCCGCCCAGGTTGTATATCTATTTCGTTCGAGAAATCTCTTTATCTTTTTGATTTCCTCATCCTCTGAAGATGTCTGAAGATAATAATCATAAAAATCCTGGTAACCTGTATGCAGACCAAGATTAATATCAAACCCATTACCAAGAATAAAAAGTACGTTCATTGTCAATCATCATTATACTCCATTATACTACCTCTCCACCATATTCAATCTTCTTTCCCAACACAGTCGCGAAAACCATCTTGATATCCATCCAGAAGGAGTAATGATTGAGATAGTAGCGGTTGAGGCGGACCTTGTCGGGATAGATTACTTCATCGTTGTATCGCACAGGATCGGTATAACCATCAACCCCTTCAGACACAACACGAGCTGTAGCCATCCCTAAAAGTGTAAGCATCTAAGTCGATAATAAAACCTACACAAAAAATTCCAAGCAGCAATTCGCAATTTATCGATAAACACTGATGCGATAAACACCAAAAGCAGAAACAATGCACATCTAACTAGAAAGACAGAAGTGCTTAATGAATCATGCAAATACTGAATATGTGATACATAATAACTTTGCATCAACAAGTAATGGCAATGAAACAAATATACAGCAAAGGCAGAAGTAGCAATATAATTGATAATTGTGTTATGGTAATCATGCTTAGTAAATGGCAAGAATAAGCAGAAAGAGGCTAGGATTATTAATGGATTAGAATATGCGAGAAAGTTAATAGATGAGAATCGCTGTAAGAGAGTACTACATATAATAATCAGTGTCAACGCCATTGAACAACAGAAGTAAACAATCAAGCATAATCCCGACTTTACGCTAGAAGAATGATACTTTCTAAAGTATTGTGCTAAGAGATATAAAAACACAAATGAAATGGGAGATGAGCCGCCAGAATACCAATCAGTATTAAATATAAATCCCCATACAGATTGAAAAACAAATAAAGCTATTATGACAAAAAGAATAGTCTGTTTTGTTGAGTATTGTAAAAAACAATTAATAATAGGTGCGAGCAGCATTAGTATAAGATACGCTTTCACAAACCAATAATTAGGAGATAATAAACTAAGGATCAATTCCTTTCCGCCTCCAGGGAGTTTAAAACTATGATTGATAATCATATAAATAATCGCTCCTACCAAAAGAAAAAACCACACCTGAAATACAAATCCTACAATACGTTTTACTGAAAGCCTTATACCGAACCATCCAGAGATAAGCACAAAAACATTAACGGCAACGATACAAAGACTTTCAAAAAAGGTACTGGATAATGAATGAATCGGCGACGAAATAATGTCAGACTTAACAGGTATACCAAGAGAAAAGAAATTCGCGTGAAGTATCAACACCATCATCATAGAAATAATACGGAGGAATTCTATACTCGAGTTTCTGGGATTTGCAGTCCTATCAATAGATGACATAAAACAAGATTTTTTATTGTTTCTCTTCACTTAAATAAATTTGCCCCTGATTGACTCGATTATCTCTCAGGGATAAGTTCCTTCCTGTTTGTATTGCTCTCAATTCTGGACGATTTTAAGAAGCTAATCACTATTCCCTATTCTATACTACGTGTTTTAGAGATAATACCCATATGCCTACCTACTAATAGGAATCTTCGCAGTAACGGCCAAGAAGAGGAATGTATGTATGAATAACTGAGTTATTCTGTCCAAACTCTCAGATTAGGCTCCAAATAATAAAAAAGTGAATATGGAATATGCCTAATTAAAGAATAGAGAACTGCCCTGAGAACCTCGATGCCCATTTCATTAGAATCGACGGATTCCATACATGAGAGGTACGTAAAAGTGAATCGATCATAATCATATCACCACCCCACCATATTCAATCTTCTTTACCAACACAGTTGCGAAGATCATCTTAATATCCATCCAGAATGAGTAATGATGAAGATAGTAGCGGTTGAGGCGGACCTTGTCGGGGTAGATGACTTCGTCGTTGTATCGCACAGGATCCGTGTAACCAGCGACTCCCTCAGATGCCACCCGCGCCAGAAGATCCTCTTCGTTGCGGTACTTCAACGACGCCGGGCCCGTGATGCCAGGGCGCAGTTGCAGCACTTCTCTATCATCACCGACCAAGGCATCTGCATAACCAGGAACATCCGGACGCGGTCCAACAAAACTCATATCGCCAATCAGTACATTCCATAACTCAGGTAGCTCATCCAGCTTGTATTTGCGGAGCTTCGCCCCAAGCGGTGTAATTCGCGACTCCCCGGCGACCGACACTGAAGAACCATCGTGATCCACCGTCATCGTGCGGAACTTATGCATAGTGAACAAATGGCCGTTCCGTCCCACCCGCTTCTGGGAGAAGAATACCGGCCCTCCAGGCATCTTGAATCGAATCAATATGGTAACCACAATAAACACCGGCAATAGTACCAAGAGTCCAATAAAAGCCACTACCCTATCAAAAACGAATTTTACTACCATATCCACAGATGCTATGGATTTAACTTCCTGTTCCTGAGGAGTTTCCCAAAATAATAAGACAACTCGCCAAAGAAAGCTCGCTTATCGTCAGACCTGTAATCATCAAATGCATCAAACCCATTGAATGATAGAGCCTGACGCCATTCTGCCCTATCAAAACTAAAGGAAAGCAATCTCCCTACGAGAGTAATGATATCACCAAGTATCCACTTAGTGCGAGTACCATCTTTTATGTTGATCGGAGCATCGCACACCCCCGTCGTTGCAAGAGAATACAAGACCCAAGGAATATCAAAACCTGCCGCAATAGGCGTTGCCAGTCCACCTGTAAACCTAGCATTCACCTCTATGAAAGCAACACCTCCAGTTTCTGGGTCATATCGGAAGTCCAACCCACAAACTCCTTTAAACCCCACATAATCCAAAAATCGCTTTGCAAACTGTTCAAGGATAGGAACATCTACAATCTCTCTTTGAGTCGAGGTACCTCCTCCATTTGTCTTCGTAACCAAAGCACGATATGTAGATGCCATAAAGAAACCATCCCAGCGAACACAGTCGACACTATAGTCAGTACCTTCTATCTTCTCTTCAATCAACACTTTTGTGTTAAAATACTTTTCGGAAAGAGAACGAAGATCTTGCTTGTTTTCCGGGAAGAATACCGTTTTTGCAGAATTACCAATAGCAGTTTTAAAGACACAGGGAAATGAATCTACCTCTTCTATGCTCTTGTATACTCTCGGCACAGGAATACCACATTCAGCAGCCTTATCAGTCGCCCATACTTTATCAGATAAACTACAAAGAGTGTCAGAATCCATATAAGGAATAATCATATCCGCAGGGAAAGAATCCCGATTCCTCATAATAACGAGAGACTCGTCGTGCGTAGGGAGAAGAATCCTCGGATGCAACTCCGCAATCTTAGCCTTCAATACTTTAATAAACTCTCGTTCTTTTGTAAAAGGATCCGGATAGGAGAAAGAGCCTACGCAGAAACGAGATCTCGAACAGATATTATTCTTTGATGTATCAGCCACCCAGACATTCAGGCCATGAGAGGAGAGACTACGCAGGATATTATAACCAACGCGGTTCCAAGAATAGGTAACCAGTATATCACATCCAGATCTGCGCATTTATACTATAATCAAGAAAGAATTGAAAGATAATAATCTCTCCAGAGGTTCGTCATTATCAAACCAGAAAAAGAAGTCAAAACTCGAGACCGACCGTTATCCCCTAAATCGCGTAGTAAATCTCTATCCTTATACAGTATTTCCATACAGAGCAATAGGCCTTCCACATCTCCAACTTTAAATCTCAATCCTGTCTCCCCTTCAATAGAGGCATCTCTAACCCCATAGGCATCAGATGTAATCACAGGCAAACCTAAACACGAGGCTTCTAGCACACTTGAGCCAAATCCCTCCCTATATGTAGGAAGGGCAAACACATCTCCGGCCTGAAGCAGTCTTTCCGGCTCTTTTGTAGGCCCATAATACTTATAATTAATTCCTTCTTTTATATTGTCAAAGACCGGGAGACTCTCCATATAGCCATTCTCATTACTACCTATCAAAAGAAGATACACATCAGGATGAACACCAACAAGTTCATTAAAAGCACGCATCAAGTCTTCAACTCCTTTATCGTGGTTCATCCTTCCCATCATAACGTATACCAATCGGTTGTCGCTGATCCCCAACTGTCTCCTATTCTGTTCACGAACAATCGGGTCAGGAGAAAAACGGATTGTATCCACTCCACATATAGAGCCCTCACCTAAAACAACCCCTTGCTTTGGTTTAAGAATCCCCTCTTGGACAAGAAACTCTCTCTGCGACTTTCCATCTACTAGGATATGATTATCGAGCCTTACAATTATTCTGTCCATCAGTTTTAAAAACCAACGAATCAGGCCTTTCTTCGTTGCCCAAACTTGACCAGTAAAAATATGAATTCTATTAGGGACTCTACTTATCTTTGCTGCTAATGCTGATATAAGACCCGCTTTAGGCGTGACAGAATGGCTTGAAGAAAAACCTATCTGCCTAAAAAACCTCGCCAAGCACAATACCGCTTTAATATCATTTACTAGCGATACGTTTCGATGGATGTCCACCCTTTTATACCCCGCTAAACCCAATTCATTCTTCACATCTTCATTAACATCACTTGAAACTAGATATACATCGAACTCTTTTGATAAAGCACAAATATGACTCTTTAGAAAAGAATGTGCAGATGAGCTAATCGCTGTTATGAAACAAATTTTTGGTTTCATATTATGATTCCGAGAACAAATCGTATTATTTACTTTCTATGATATAAGTTATACAACCAGTCAGGAGCTAAGTGCGCCAATAAAGGCCGAAGAGCATAGAGTTGACAATACCAAGGGAAGCCCAACAAACGGAATCCTGTATTCATAGCATACATCTCGTTCATTCTTCCTCTCCAATTTCGCCTTCTTTTAGCATTACGGTCATCTCTCATCTTGTAGAGGGCCTCTGGAAGCATATAAGCTTTATAACCTTCAGCATACATACGCATCCATAGATTATAATCCTCTACTCTCAGCAAGCGTTTATCAACTGCATATCCACCAACTTTCTTTAACGAAGAAGTCCTAATCATGCTGGGGGCATGACATATTGGACTTCCATTAAGGAAATCGCTTTTATAGATCTCTCCCTTTCCTATCCCTTTGCGAAAAACCCCATTCTCATCAAAATAAAACATTGGGCAACTTACAATCGAAAAATCTGGATTACTATCTAGAAAAGCTACTTCTTTCTCGAAACGTGTCGGCAAAGAAACATCATCGCCATCCATCCTTGCGCAATACTCGGTGTCAGCAAATTCTAGGCAACGATTAAGGGTAAAGTTTAAGCCTTTATTCTGCTCGTTTCTGAGCAGGACAATATTTTGGTGAGCATCTCCATATTCTTTAGCTATTGCATATGTATCATCAGTAGAGCCATCATCACAAAGGATAATCTTGAAATCTTGATATGTCTGAACATACAAAGAATCTAACGCTTCTCGAAGGGTAAGAGCGCAGTTATAAATACCCATTAAAACAGAAACTCTCACTAATCCGGAAGACAACCTTTAATAATAAATGAAAGCCATAAATATTGTGAACAATAAATGGCCGTATATGACTAATTTCATAGGGATAACTGGGCGTTTACCCTTTAAGAAAGTCACAAAAGGATAAATCAGGACTACAGGATACATAAACCAGCTTAAGTAAGCAATCCTATTTGTAAACTCCGCATACATACATAGTAACCAGACAGAGTTAGTTAGTAAATACAAACTAAGAAGAAGATTGTATTCTTTCGAAACTACTTTCTGCCTCAAAATCAAATATGCACCCAAAAACACAGGTATAGCACTATAAAGAATAAAATCTAACCTGAATCCGGACAACGAAAAAGCCTGAGTTGACGAATCCGTATTTGAAAGATAAGCTGATCCGGTATCGTCAGTCAAAGAAGCAAATACTCCTTGAAAAAATGTAACTTGGAGAGCTGCTAATAATACACAAAGAACCCAGAAAACAAGGAAAACTCTTGAATCGTGATAAATCAACACAATTATCCAAGCCACTAGAAGGACTTGCATTGAGTGATGAAAACCATACGATATTAACGCTAGGAGCAATGAAGGTATAATCTTATCATGATATGCAATAGCCAACATAAAGATAGAAGCAGCAGCGCCCGCTTTAATGCCATTAACACCATAAGAGAAAGTACTGAAAGCAGCCAAGCACACAAGATAAACAAGAAATGCATCATTTCGGAATATTTTCTTGCATGCAAAGAACATACATACAAAATAGATAATTGAAATGACGACAAAAAACAACTCCTTCTTTATTCCTAATGAAGCAAACAAAAACAAAAGATTATCAAAAATAATATTCTCTGCACGCCAATCAAAGGCAAATACCATTGTGGAAACAGAATCATAAAAATCAGCATAATTCACCATATCCACAAACACAGAACTAATAGGACGAAACCCAATAAAAAAAGAAAGGAGCAATACAAATACAACTTCTCTAAGTAGTTTCCCCTCTCTAATCCTTGAATTGATACGCCTCCCTGAATTAGTATAATTGCCACAAATCGCAAACGTAAGCAATGATACTAGAATTAGATAAATCGTTTGATAGCTAGATGCTGGGAACATATTATGACGCTAATAGAAAAGATATGGCCTCAAAGGCACTTTTTATTTAACAACCTATTAATACTATTCTTTATTAAATGTAGCAGAAACCTTGGAGTATTATGATTCATCCATGAACAGTTGTACCAATGTATTGATACTGTCTCCTTAGTGATATCAATAAGCCCAGATGTTGAATCCATAGGACAAAAATACTCTTGTGGGTAAATAGTTATTCCATCTATTACCTGAAGAGAATTTTCCTTTTGCAGGTTATGCTCAGATAGGAGTTCTGACATATAGTACACTACGGTCTTAGTATTTAGATTCCCCTTATCATCGCTAAATAGAAGGGAGTCGTATTCATCAATCATAGCTTTGTATAGAGGATGAAAAGCTTCTACGCCAAGGCCTAATCCTGGTGCCACCATACCATCGGTACCTCTCTCTCTTCCCATAAAAGCACCTTTTGCAATTATAGCATCCATAGGTTTGATAACCTCGACATCTGTATCGAAATACACGCCACCAAAGTGATATAAAATCCAGAACCTGGCATAGTCACTCACGAAGGCATATTTCTTTGCTTCATATGCTTGCTGAGTGTATGGAATGATATTCACATCAAAGTTGTCCTCATTCCATTCCTTTATCTCATAATCCGGGAAGAACTTCTTCCAGCTCGCTATGCATTTCTTGGCTAACTTTGGTAATGGATTACGCCCAAACCAACAATAATGAATAATTTTCGGAATCATTTCTTATTTACTCTTGTATCCCACAACATACCTTCCAAAAGGAAGCCTAGCAAGAATCCATGTCAAGCCGAACGAAAGAACTGTAGTCAATATGAAAGTCATTGCAATTTGAACTCCCCAACCACAACTTCCAATCAAAGGAATCCGCCAAAGGACATCCCGCATAATAATAATATGAATTAGATATGTTCCAAAGCACAAGTTGCTGATTGTCTGCGAAAAACCACCA
>JAEEGG010008219.1_pt1 | contig 23748 bp, 14 predicted proteins | sample 9134161 | NCBI WGS metagenome assembly JAEEGG01 (sample SAMN16246543, study PRJNA631951) | gut metagenome | biome: gut microbiome; feature: rumen; material: CR-attached | host: Bos | place: Iran: Karaj | collected 2018-10
CCGGTGATGTTGTCGATGAGGGTGAGGCTGCTGAAGTTGTCATTGGCTCTCTCCCAGTTGAGGGTGAAGTTGCCGTCTTCCTCAGCAGTGAAGTGGAGGCTTTGGCTGCCTTCGGCATTGTCGCGGAAGAAGATGGCGAGCTTCTCGTCGTCATAGCGGAAGAAGATTCGGCCAGTAGCGTTACCCATACGGAGTTTCTTGGCGCCGTCGTTCTCGTCGCGGTTAACCTCGAGGATGGCGAGGTCAGTGTTGCCTTCGCTATCGGTCACGATGAAGTTGATCAACGGGAAGGCAGGCTGTTCGCCACGGAAGTTGGGCTGAGCCTCATTGGTACGCATACTGTTCTTGAAGGTAACCGGGCCGCTCGCGTTCACTTGGATGAAGAAGCCTTGGTGCATATTGATGCAACGTCCGGCTGCTTTTGAACCTGTTGATGATTCAGGCATGTATTGGACATATTGATTCTGGTTGGGATCATATACTGCATAGGTATTCGCAAATTTACTATTGGAGAGAAGCGTTGAATTATCAGTATCAGAATAAAACGCATCGAAGTCAAGGAAGCTCTGATAGGGGTTACCGAGGAGGTTGTAACCTGCCAGACCAGTCCATTCGTTGGCTGCGGTGTAGGTGACATCAATGTCGATATCACCGTTGCTCAGCGTGCCACGGTTCTGCATGAACTGGGCTTGTTTGCTAATAGTATTACCATTGAGATCATAATTCCACCAATAGGACATGTCTACGGTTACTAAATAACCCTTGCCTTGGATAAATTGCGTTTCTTGATCGGGATAAGGAATATTAAGTTCGTAATTATCCATGTGCCAGTGACTCAGCTTGTTGCGGCGGAAGTTGAGCCAGTGGTATTGGGGTTCATAGAAACAGTAGAAGTCGCCACGTTGCCAAGAGCTCAAGTCAATGGGGAAGAAAGAGTGATCCTCATCAGAGGTGTTGAGGATCCAACCGCAAGGATTGGGTTCCCAATTGTGTTCCACCTGCTCATTGTTTGAGTAATTCCAACCGAATTCGCTGTCTTGAAGTGAGGAACTGATATTGTGCCAACGGTCACCATCTTGCAATGCAGTATTGCCGAAAGCTTGAAGGGTTTGACCTGTGTAGGCATTAATAATTCCGCCAGCATCCTGCAACAGAGAAATGTTCTCGTCAATGTAGACCACAACGTTATCGTCTGTGCTTTGCTCCTTTTGAACTTTGGCTGTGCTGCGGTTGTCTTCATTGGCGAACAGATTGATGGTGCCGCCGTTGATGGCTGCATGGTTAATCTTCTTATAGCTGTTGCCCAAACCGGTGTTCTCATTCAAGGCACCACTGTTGTGACGGTGCAGCATGTCGGAGAGATTATGAGCATAATCAATGGTAATACCCTTGGTGGAAGCCAAGCAAGTGTAGCCTGGGAGTTGCAACACCGGGTAATCCTCGTTGATATCACCAGCGCCATTGGAGTATGCACCAGCTGTGGTGCGTTTCCATGAAGCGCCGTCACCCTTGTTTGCATTCAACGCATCCACCAAAGGCGTTCCTTCTTCATACACATTATAAGTATTGCTTCCAATGGTCATAGTTCCCCAAGAGCCACCTATCATGTTGTCGTTGGTGAACATGTTATAGTAAGTTCTGTTAACGGAGAGCGTATACGAAGTTTCAAGATTACCACTAGGAGTAATAATATTTGTCGGAACGGTGTTATTCGTGTTGACCTCGGTGGTTACGCTTTGAGAGCTAGGACGAGACCATGTTACCAGTTGTTGTGTATAGCAATGTGTGATCGTTCCCGTATTGCTAGCGACAAGTTGGTCGAATGTGGCTTTGTCAAGGTTTTCGTTACTGCGTTTAAAACGTACATAGCAGTTATCAATGGTGCCAGCATTGGTGGCAGCAAGACCGCCGACTTTCTTTGCGTTGTCACCATTTTCACCAATATAATGATATTCGCCATTGGTGAAACCGTTCTTGAAGCTGCCGCCACGGTTTTCACCCACGGCACCGCCCATGGTGTAACCAGTGAGGTTGGCCATGGCCATTGAGGAATGGATGGTGCCACCGTTGTTAAGGCCGACCAAGCCACCGTAAATCAAATTGACATCGTTGTCATTGTCATCATTGCAAGTCATGCTACCAGCGGCTTCGCAGTTATAGATGGTGCCACCCGTCAAGGTGTCGGCGAGGATGCCGTGGTGAATGAATCTACCTTTACCAGTAACTTGGTGGGCTTTGCCATGGAAATCAGAATCCAAAATGAAGACATCGTGGACGGTGCCTTTCACATTGGAGAACATACCAGGATACACAACCACTTCGTTGTATTGGCCTTCAGCAATCTTATACCATTTGTCGGCGTTGTTCTTCAGACCCGTAATCACATGACCATTACCATCAAATACGCCTTCATAGGCCAACTTGACGGTAGGTTGGGAAACGACGTTACCAGCCGCATCCAAATATTGGTTGTTTGCATTGCATTTGTAGCCAGCGCCGATGGGCACCCAGTTGTGGGCGCTCATATCGATGTCGGCGGTAAGACGGCCACTGAGGGAGGTGTTGGATGCAACGTTGTTGGTCTCATTGTTATAATGGATACGACCATTCACCTCGCTGATGAACCAAGCCAGTTCCTCTGGCGTGTCAATGTCCATACGATTATAGCCAGAAGGCTCGCTTGTTACTACCTCCGTCCATACGTCACCCAAAACATTGACGGTAAGATCGTTGAACGGACCGTAATATATGTCGTCAACTTGAATATAAGAGTGCTCTGGGTCGTTAGTTTGGATGCCATCGCCCCACATGCCTTCTTCAACTTCAACCGGAATCTTGATGACAATCTTTCGTCCGTGGATCGTCTTATTCCCGTTATCATCTTCAATCCATCCACACCAGTGATGTGAGAAATTGAATCCGCTCATCTGAATAGTCTTGCCGATAACTGTTACAAAATTCGTTGGCAGCTTGTTTTCAGTACCTCCTGTGACAACACCTGTTATCGTTTCGCCATCAACAGTTATGTTACCTATTGTTAGCGTGCCTGCGTCATTAATGTCTTCAAAAGTATATTCACCTGTCGTTTCATTATAGTTAGTGCACTTTGGCGCATAGGCGATTACAGTACCAGCTGCACCTTGGGGTAATTGGAAGTTGGGCGATACCATGTCTTGAACGATGGAACTGGCCGGCAGCGACATGGCACCACTGGCACCGGCGATGGCTTCGAAGATGTCACTTAAGCCATCAGCCGAATCAGTCGTGAAGTAATAATCTGTACTGGCTTGGGTGCCTCCGTTACCGTTACCCCAACCTGTTGCATCAGGATAGTTGGAAGAGACACGGTTCATGTAAGTATTTATATTAGTGCTCTCGTTATCGAACACACCAACTGAGTACACGGTTGCATTGAATTCATAGGTGTTTCCGTTGTTGGTCCAACTATGTTTCAAGTCATGCGCGAAGCCGATGGTGTTGCCAGCTACAGTAGTGTTGAAAGTGTTTTGATATGTGGGTTCACCATCGGTGAACATTACCACCACTTTTGTGCGCTCTTCAAATTCGTCTGCAGGAATGCTGGCCAACAAATATCTGGCTTTGTTCATACCATAATCCGAAGCTGTAGCACCGCCAGCTTGTAGGGCGTTTACTTGGTTTTTAATATAAGTGGCTTCGGTTTTCGGATCTCTACGATTGATGAGGACCTCGGTATAGTTATAATTGCTGTTATTGTTAGCCCCCCTGTGATTGCCTTCGGCTAAGGATGGCTCAGAGGTATAAAAGGCGTTACTGGCATACTTCACGATACTGATGCGGTGATCCACATTATAAGTGGTAGCATCCTCAGCAATGATATCCACGAACTGGTTGACTGCTTCTTGCAAAGCTTCCATTTTTGTAGGATAATATCTCTCATAAAGCACACCTGTCCAAATCGTGGTTCCTGTACCTTCTACGTTCGGGTTGGTTGTCTGTATTCCAGTCCCATATAAATAATATGTCGTGTTGTTGTAATTGAAATGAAGGTTATATCTATAACCACTTTCAAACCAATCCCACACCCAGTTTCGATCTCTTACTACTTGATGATACTGGCCTTCATAATAGTAATAGTAAGTGTTATTGCCATAATTATTGTAGCTGTATCCTTGTGAGGGTCTTGGCCTGTAGTCGTATGAACTTAAATTTTCATCCATAGAACCCGAAACGTCCAAAACAAGGACGATGTCAGTAGGCACGTGGGTAGCGACGGAGTGGCCCGTCACGAAGGCTTCAACAAGGATGTTTCCGGTACGCCCCGTGGGGTCATCGGATTGCCATATCTTTTCCATCTTCAAACCCGCAGGTATGGGGGTCAAAGTTTGAGCATATACTCCCATCATGCCGAAGCCTGTCAGGAACCCTATTAATAATAAGGTGAACTGCAAGGTGCGGCGCATTCCATAGCGTTTGGCCGACATCATCATGCCAGCCTTTGTGTGTGTAGTACTTTTTTTCATTTTCATTTTTTAGATATTTAATTATTTTTGACTTGCCAATATCGTTGAAAATGACCCTATAAGGTCTCCTCAAAACCAAATTAATCGTACTTCAAAATGCCCTTTGTGTCTACTGAATAGGAGACACGCTTTTTAGGGCATATAAAACCAGCTGCAAAATTAGAGCATTTTCATCTTATTAGACAGGTAGTTATGTGGATTTATAATCAAGTATAAGCGGATTTATAATCCATGATTTTTAGACCAAAAGGATAAAATTAGACGATAAGGTTTTCATCTTTTTCGTTGGATTATGCAGCAGGATATGACCAAACATTGATACGACTGGATACAAAAAGAGGACGACCCCAGCAGGAGTCGTCCTCAGCAAATCATTAAAAATATTTACTATTTCCTCAAATTTATCTTCTGCATTGTCACGCCCTCTTCAGTCTCAATGCGAACGAGGTACATACCCGATTCGAAGCGGCTCAGGTCGAGGACAATGCTACCTTCGGCAGTCACTTCTTGCAGTTTTTGTCCCAAGAGGTTGCTCACAGTGATGTGCATCGTGCCTTGGCCTTCAATGTTGAGTAGACCGTTAGTTGGGTTGGGGTAGACATTGATACTTTCATCGGAATTCTCTTCGATATCGGTAATCCAGAACCCCACATCCCACCATTCCGATTCGCATTGCTCTTCTCCACGGATATAAACGCAGTTGACAGAGTAGTAGACGAATTCGCTTTGAATCAACTCGTATGTATTATCGAAGTATTCATAACTATTGCCGCCATCATAAGGAATTTCGGCGACGAGTACCTCGTCCTTGTAGGCTCCTGTTGAGCGAAGCACTTTGAAGTGATGCAGGTTGGCTGTGATGTCGGGGCGATCCCATGAGATATAGGCACCATACTCTTCGTCATCATGCCATTGGTATTCGCCTTGAAGGTTCTGCACGGGATAGCAGGTCAATGGGCCTTCCTCACAGTTGTTTTCATAAGTCATGAAAACACCGTCTTCAAGGTCTGCTGAAGTGTAGAGTTCGTTGCCGTCATAGTCGAGGAGGGTGAAGGAGCATTCAAAGTCAGTGTCGTATTGTGCTTGGGTGTGATACCAACCATGGTTCCAGATGAAGTTGAGGTTGCCTTTCAGCAAGGGCAGGTCGATGAGCAGGCTTGAGCCTTGGGTCATAGTAACCACCGCGATACGTTGGCCGCTTTCGGAGGTCACACTGATGGCGGCGCCTTTCCAACCGTCGCCGCCGTCGTCATGGAGTTGGAAGACGACGTTGCACTTCTCGCCGACGAGGATCTTACGATAGGTGGTGCGACTGATGCCGGCTTCGTTGGTGACGAAGATGGCATATTCATAAAGGCCAGGTTCAAGACCGTTATCTTCATATTCCATATCAGCACCCACTTGGGCATCGGTCAATTCAGCAATGACCTCGAAGTTGCGGCGGATGGTGACCGAAGTGATGGAGGTCAAGTCGCTGCCTTCGACGGTGAGTGTCGGGTTGGTCCATTGCAGCCTTACGCTGCTGAAGTTGGCGTTCTCGATGGCTTGCATATTGGCTACGCTGTCGGGACGGCTGAAGTATTGGTCGCCTTGCGGGATGATATGGCCGGTGAAGCCGTTCGATTGGTTGAAGGCGTATTTAGTGGTGTTGAGTGCACCGATGGGACACCAGGCATTGTCGCGACCGCTCCAGCCCCAGTTGAAGTGGAAATAGTCGTTCTCGTCGTAGCCATCGCAAATAAAGGCGTGACCGCCTTGCCAGTTGTCGTCTTGACCACTGTAATAAAGCGGAATGCCTTCGTCCAAACCGCCATCCTTCAGCATTTGGGCCCATTCTTCGTTGTTGTAGCCCCAGCCTGGCCACCAATTGTCGTTGGTGACGTGGTTGTCGCAGGTATAGCGGAAATAATTACGCAGCGCATTCGGCACATCCTCCGAGTAGGCACCACTGCCGTCGCCACTATATTGCATGTCGACGGCGATGCCGCAGTGATGCAGGAACTGGGCAATATAAAAGTATTCTTCCTCGGTGCTGGTGGAGTCCAATGTCAAGGGCATCAATTCGAAATGGTATTCGGTTTCACCGAAGTTAGCGCTCTGTTGGGCATAGCCCTGGGGGTAGTAGGTGTGCGACCCCACGCCTTGGGCCGGCCATTCCCAATATTTCATCACCATGCCCATAGCCGTAGCTACGCATCCAGCGTAGACATGGCCGCCGCTACCTGTTTCGTCTTCGGGGCACTGGCTGTTCCAAGGGAAGTTCTGGTTCCAGAGGGTTTGGCAAAGCGGACCCACCACAGCGCGGGTCTGCTCACCGCGGTTGAGGCTGCCGTTATTAGCCACCGAACGCCATTCAGCCGTGATGTCGGCCGTGGCGCTGAGGTTGTGCTCGCGCACGTATTGGATCTCTTGGCGGAAGCCGTCGAGGGTGAATTGGAAGCCTTCAGCCACGTCGTTGGGGTTGTATTTGCCCGTGGTAGAGTAGGCGAGGATGGGCTTCACGCGGTCGTCGCCCGCCACGATGACGAAGCCTTCGCCATTGCTGACGTTGAAGACGTAATAATCGACGGCGCTGCGGTCGAGGGCTGCGCTTACCAAGTTGAGTTGAATGTCAGCGTTACGCTTGCTGACGGCGGTGGTGCTCAAAAATTTGGCACCGAGTTTTTGGGCCTTCTGTTGGTCAACAGGGCCTGCCATCAAGCTGCCGATGGCAGCGAGGAGGCAGAGGGTTAAAGTCAATCTTTTCATATTGAGAGTTTTTTTTGTTGTTGTTTCTGAAGCGGCAAAGATAAACGCTTTATTTTAATTAGGTGTATGTAAATGAAAAAAAATCACGGGACATTGAAAAGCCAATGTCCCGTGATGATGTCTTCACCGGATCTTTTGATGATGAAGGTTATTTAAACCATTCTGTCAGATGATCCTTGGCATAGAGATAGTACACCAAAAGACCAATCCAGCTGGTGACCAGCAAAAGGATGATGCTGATGGCCTTGCCAGCGGTGCTGATGTTCATCTTGAGGATTTCGAGGACGGCCTTGATGCAAAGGATAATGCCGATGATGTAGATGATTGTTGCTATCATAATGATAAGCTTTATTGGTTGATAATTAATGATTAATCTGCTTTGAGTTTCTTGTATCTGAAGCGTTTGGGCTCCACGTTACCGAGTCGTTTCATCTTGTTCTCCTCGTATTCGGAGTAGCTGCCCTCGAAGAAATACACTTGAGAATTGCCTTCAAAGGCGAGTATGTGGGTGGCCACACGGTCGAGGAACCAGCGGTCATGGCTGATGATGACGGCGCAGCCGGCGAAGTTCTCCAGACCTTCCTCCAAGGCGCGGAGCGTGTTCACGTCGATGTCGTTGGTGGGTTCGTCCAAGAGGAGGACGTTGGCTTCTTGCTTTAAAGTGAGGGCAAGATGCATACGGTTACGCTCACCACCTGAGAGCACGCCGGCTTTCTTCTGCTGGTCGTTGCCGCCGAAGTTGAAGCGCGAGACGTAGGCGCGTGAGTTCATGCTGCGTTTGCCCAATTGAATCAGCTCATTACCACCGCTAATGACTTCCCAAACGGTCTTCTCTGGGTCGATTTCAGCATGCTGCTGGTCGACATAACCGATTTTCACGGTCTCACCGACTTCGAAGGTGCCTGAATCAGGCTTTTCCAAGCCCATGATAAGGCGGAAAAGGGTCGTTTTACCTGCACCGTTGGGACCGATGACGCCCACGATGCCGCCTTGCGGCAGACTGAAACTGAGGTTCTCAAACAACAGTTTGTCGCCATAGGCCTTGGTGACGTCATGTGCCTCGATGACTTTGGTGCCGAGGCGGTCGCCGTTGGGGATATAGATCTCGAGTTTTTCTTCTTTCTCTTTCACGTCCTCGTTGAGCATCTTCTCATACGACTCCAAACGGGCTTTGCCTTTGGCGTGACGTGCTTTCGGGGCCATGCGTACCCATTCCAACTCACGTTCGAGGGTCTTGCGGCGCTTGCTCTCGGTCTTCTCTTCCATGGCAAGACGGGCGGTCTTCTGGTCGAGCCACGAGGAGTAGTTGCCCTTCCACGGGATGCCTTCGCCACGGTCGAGTTCGAGGATCCAGCCAGCCACATGGTCGAGGAAGTAACGGTCGTGGGTGACGGCGATGACGGTGCCTTTGTATTGTTGCAAGTGGTTCTCCAGCCATTGGATGCTCTCCGCATCGAGGTGGTTGGTGGGCTCGTCAAGGAGAAGGATGTCGGGCTCTTGCAACAGAAGTCTGCACAAGGCCACGCGGCGGCGCTCACCTCCCGAAAGGTTGCGCACGGGTGTGTCGCCATCGGGACAGTTGAGGGCATCCATGGCGCGCTCCAGCTTGCTGTCGAGTTCCCAGGCGTCATGTTGCTCGATAAGTTCAGTCAGCTCGCCTTGACGGGCAATGAGCTTGTCGAAGTCGGCGTCAGGCTCAGCGAATTTGTTGTTGATTTCCTCATATTCCTTGAGGATATCGACAATCTCTTGCACGCCTTCCTCCACTACTTGGCGGACGGTCTTGTTGTCGTCAAGTTGGGGCTCCTGGTCGAGCATGCCTACCGAATAGCCGGGCGAAAAGACCACTTCGCCATTGTAGGATTTCTCCTTGCCTGCAATGATGCGCAGCAGGGTCGACTTTCCAGCTCCATTCAAGCCGATGATGCCGATTTTGGCGCCATAGAAGAAAGAGAGGTAGATGTCTTTCAATATTTGTCGCGACGGCGGGATGATTTTGCTCACGCCTACCATCGAGAAGATGATTTTTTTGTCGTCGGGTTGTGCCATATTGTGATATGTTGATAATCGGTAATAGTTGAAAACTGCAAAAATAACAAAAAAGATGATTCAAGTGCGGTTTTACTCCCGTTGCTCTCTGAATTCCTTTGGTGTCAGTCCGGTATTCGCTTTGAAATAGCGGGCGAAAGCGGCTGGGTCAGAGAAGCCGAGTTCATAGCTGACCTGTTGTATGCTAAGATCGTGGCGGTAACGAAGCCATGACTTGGCTTGGATGATGACATAACGCGAAATCCATTCAACGGCAGTGATTCCCGTTTGCTGTTTGATGACGCTTCCGAAATATTTGGGCGACAAGCAAAGCAGATTGGCGTAAAACTGCACTTCACGACTTTCTCGAAAATGCTTGGCAACGGCATTTTGGAAGCGATAGAACAACTGTTGGTTAGCATCGGCTTCCTGCGTTTCCATGAACCCGTTTTCCTGTAGGTAGATTTCTATCAATTTTGCTCCTACATCCATTTGTCGAGCGAGCAAATCTTCCCGATCTGAATGATTCACTTGGCTGATGGCATGAAGCATTCGGAAATAATAAAGAATGCTATCGTATTGTTCATCGTTTAGGTGAAAAGCTGAGTTGTAGTGATATTCGATATGGTCATAGGAGTTAGGATGATAGTTGCTTAGTTTTTTGAGGAATTGGGGGGAAATGACGAGCACTGAAGTAAGATAGTCATCACTCGACTCTTGAACCTTAATAATATGTTCGGGAGAGATGATGACAAGATCGTGAGGATAAAATGTTTTGCTTTTCATGTCAAAGACTGTCTTTAACCAGCCTTGATGATTCAAAAGGATGACAACACAGGGCGACGCGAGTGGTTTTTCAAAAATGTACAATCGTGATAAATCTTCAAATACTATCAAACCTTGCTTGAGGATTTGATTAGCAATGTTATCAATAGAGTACGTTTGCTTTTCCATTTTTCGGAAATTTTGCCTACAAAAGTAAGGTTTATTGTCAGATTATCACTAAATAATCCGACCAATTGACAATTATTTCTTTCTAATTGTTACTTGAATTGTATGAAGATAACTCTACTTTTGTGACCGAAAGAAAAATAGCACAACGGCATCATGGTTACCCATTAGTGTCCATGCGCTGGCTTTTCATATTGTTTGGCGACAAAAAAGAGTCAGTTTCTAAAATATACGTGACCAATGATGCCGTTATTTTTCTTTCATTTCGAACACTACCGCGTGGGGCATCTCGAAGTTGCTCGGGAAGTCGATGCGGTAACGGCCATCAGCCTCCTTGTGAAGGGTGGCTTTTTTGTTGCTGCCTAACACCTTGATTTTGCCTGTTTTGAGGGTTATGCTCTTGCCATCGAACCAATAAGTGTCTGGAACGGGGCTTTCCTGTTCGTCCAAGAGGAAGATGCCATAGATTTTGTCGCCTTTTTGCGTGAAACGGAACTTGCCGTAGGTGAAGGGATAGATGGGGCGCGTGCCGTAGATGGCCTCGCCGTTCACCTGCATCCATTGGCCGATTTCCTTCATGCGGAGCAAGGCCGTGTCGGGCAGGTTGCCGTCGGCGTCGGGACCCACGTTGAGGAGAAAGTTGCCGCCTTTGGCCACGATGTCGCAGAGTAGGTGGATGAGTTTATTGGTGCTTTTGTAATGGTCGGTTGAGACATACGACCAGGAGTTGCCCATCGACATGCAAGTCTCCCAAGGATAGGGCAGGAGCGAGTCGGGCACTTGCTGCTCGGGGGTTTGGTAGTTCTCGTATTTGCCGCCTACGGAACGGTCGACAATAATAAGGTCGGGGTTGTTCTCGCGAGCGATTTCAGCCACTCGGGGCATGTCGATGTCCTGGATGTAACCTTGGCAGCCGAGCCAGGGGCGTGTTTCTTCGTTCACACTCCATTCGGGACGCACCCAGCCACCATCCAACCAAAGGATGTCGATGTCGCCATAGTTGTGGGTGAGTTCGCGTATCTGTCTGTGGGTAAATTGTTTGTATTTCTCAAAACGCTCAGGCATGACGATGGGGTCGTAGTTGACGTTGCGGTCAGGGGTAGCCCATTCATGTGCCCAATAGTCGTCGCAGTGCCAGTCGGGTTTGGAGAAGTAGAGGCCGGTCCAAAAACCCTTGTCGCGGAAGGCTTTTACCACTTCGCCAGCGATGTCGGCCTTGGGATTCTTCGAAAATGGACAACTCGGGTCGATAGTGGAGTAGGAAGTCTCCTTCGTGTCGAACATGCAGAAACCGTCGTGGTGCTTTGTGGTGAAGACGACATATTTCATGCCCGCGTTTTTGGCGGCCTCCGCCCATTTCGACGGGTCGAAATGCTGCGGATTAAAGGTCTTGTTAAGGTTTTGGTAATCAGTCTTGTATTGGTAATAATCGGCTCCATCGCGGTTAATCCAAGGTTCGTTGCAGATGGACCACGACTCCACCACTTCCCATTGGGCATAGATGCCCCAGTGCATCATGAAGCCGAATTTCAGGTCTTGCCACTGGCTGATGCGGTGTGTGATGACGGGGTCGGTTTCGGGTTGTTGGTCGTTGGTTTGGGCGAAGGCGGTCATGCAAATGAGGCATAACAGCATGGGAAGAAGGTATTTTTTCATGGTAAAATCAGTATTATTGTGCAAAGGTAGGAAAATTTCCTTTGTTTGCACCATTCTCTAACTATATCCTACCATTGTCGATTCATAAGAATAAATACAAAAAAAGTGGAGACCATCAGAAGGAAGTCTCCACTTTTTGAAGATAATAGACTAAAAATCAAATCATCTCACCACAATCTTCTGCGTCTTGACATCATTACCATTGATCAGGCGCAAAACATACACGCCCGCAGGCATCCCGCTTGTTGAGACGTTGCGCGCAACGTCTCTACCAACATTGACCATGGCGTAATCTTGGCCGTCCTGCGGGATATATACCTTTGTGTTGTTCCCGAAGAGCTGGTGCTTGTGTTGTTAACACGTTATTTACTAGTAATTTTTCTTAATCCAATACCCTAAGAAACGGTCGGCGACGGAATAAATCTTCGTCCTGCCTTCGTCCTCGTAGGTCAACAGTTGGTCCTCCAAGAGTGTGGATACGGCGTATTGCACCGAACTGGCCGACCTGAGGGCGTGCTTCTTGACGAAAGCCACCGAGGTCACGCCAACAGCTTTCCCTTCTTTAGCGATAGCGATAAGGGTCTCTTTCTGTTTGAAGTTGAGCTTGTTCATGGTGCTGGAGAATGAACGCTCGCGTGCGTCGAGCAAGTCATCCAAGGTGTCAAGGATGTCTTTTACATCTATTGCTTTTTGTGGATCTATGTTGGCAAAGGCGTTGTGCAAGATGTGGTGGACATAATAGGTATGACCTTCAAACAGGTCGTAGGCGAGGCCTGCCGCTTCGGGGGTGATACTCCTGCCGGCATCATTGATTTTTTGCATGGCGAAGCCTGTATAGATTTCTTTTGGTATCCTTTCCAAATGAAATTGTTCCGTGCTGTTGTAGAAGGGTCTTGCGGCGGAGTTGAACATGTTCTCAAGGATATGTCGGTTGCTTCCGGCGAAGATGAAAAGACAATTGTTCATGGGTTGTATATAACTGCGGAGCAGGGCTTCCACATTTTTCTCGGGATAGTTGGCGATCTGCTGAAACTCATCGATGGCGAAGATGCAGGGCTTATCAGCCTTTTCCAAATAGCTGAAGATTTCTTGTAACGTGAGTTTGGGGTCGTGGATGTCACCCAGCTTGACGTCAAACGAAGGTGTGCCCGTTACTGGGTCGTAACCAAAACTGCCTGTGAGCGATTTGATGGTGCTGAGGAAAAATTTCAGGGCTTTTTTCCCTTTAGGAATCAAAGTCGAGTAAATCTCCTTGCTGAGGAAGAGCACCATCTCGTGGAGGCTTGTGGTAGGATAGAGGTCTACATAGAAGGTGCGGAAAGTGTCTTTGATTGCAGGCTGTTTGTACACGTGGTAGACGAGTTGCGTCTTTCCCATTCTTCTTGCCGAGGTCAGCAGGATATGGGCCCTGTTCTCGATGATGCTGACAAGTTGCTGTGTCTCTTTCTCGCGGTCGCAAAAGTAAGTCTCAGGAATGATGCCGGTGATGTAAAACGGATTGGTCATAACGTTTTAATTTTCCGGCAAAAATACAAAACTTTTCAATTATACAAATTCTATTATAGAAATTCTATAATTTCATTGTTGCCATTAATGAGGCGGATTTACATATTACGAAAAAACCACAACCCGCAGGAAGCCTGCAAGCTGTGGTTGAGTTCTATGTGATGCAGGAGATTATTCCTGTTCCATCATGGCTCTGACTTCCTTGGCTTTCACGGTGTAGATGTTGCCATCGGCATCGCAGAAGCAGAAGGTACCGTTGTGACGGCAACGCATGGTCAGCAGGCGTTGCATCGAGAGGTCAAGGCCGCTCATCAATTTCTTGGTGAAGGACGAAACTTCATTCTTCTTGGCATTCACTGTTACTGTTGTCATATTCTCTGATCTTTTTGAATTTTTCTTCGTTATAAAACTTGGATGATTTAATATTTCCTTCGGCGATGACCTCAGAAGGCATGATGCTGTTGTCGATGAACAGGAAATAGTCAACGACGGGGCAATAAAGATGGAAAAGGTTCTTGATGCCTGCTTTGTAACGCCTGCGGATGATGCTGTCGTCCACATGATGACCGCCGTGCTTCACACGCTCCGCCACGCGCTTGATGGCCAAGTCAGGGCTTTGCAGCCAGAAGTAAACCAAGCTGGCTTTGTAGCCTTCTTCGCGGGCTTTCTTGATGAGGGCATGATAGGATTTGGCGGCCAAGGTGGTCTCGATGGCAAAGTCTTCGTTGTCAGCGATGAGTTTCTTGATGCGCGACAACATCAGGCGACCAGCGGCAACCTTGGCACCGTCGGGGTTGAGCGGCGACAGACCTTTGGCGATTTCGTCGCAGTTGACGAATTCCTTGCACTGCAAAGTCTCTGGCAAAACCGTCAGTGACGCGGTGGTCTTTCCTGCTCCATTACAGCCTGATATGATATATAAGTTCGGCATCAAATAAAAGTTCTGCTCGTTTTCGTCATGGCATATTCCGTGCCAAAACTGGCTGCAAAGATACAACTTTTGTGAATATGTCAACACTTTTCCACACTTTTCCACGATATTTTTTTGAACGGTTTTCGTTAATAGGCTGAAAATCAAAGAAAATCCAAATCAAATAATGTTGTGCCCAATTTCCCAAAAAGTTGTACCTTTACCGCCTAAAACTAGAGTAATGAAAAAACGGAATCTCATAGGACTGCTTTTCTTGGCTTTGGCGATGCTGTCTTGCCAAAAGCCCGTGGAATATCCCATTGAGCCGAAGATTGCCTATGAGGGCTTCACTTATCTGTTCAATTCCGACAGTACCTTCAGTGGCGAGGGCATCATCTCCTTCTCCTATACCGATGGCGATGGCGACCTTGGCCTCGACGATGCCGATACCTTGTCTCCTTTCGGCTTTCATGACGCACATTATTATAATATGATGATTGACTATCTGAAATGCGTCAACGGCGAGTTCGTGAAGACACCACTGTTGAGTTGGAATGCACAGACACAGAGTTATGACACGGTTACTTTCAACGCGCGTTTCAAGCGCCTCCGTGATTCGGAAGAGCCGAAAGCCATCTCCGGAACCATGGATTACAAGCTACTGGTGCAGAATCCTTTCTCTCCCAACGACACGATTAAATTCGAAATCCGTATCCTCGACCGCGCTTTGCACGAAAGCAATGTGATACAAACGGATCCTATTTTCACCAATCCCATGCTGAAACAATAAACACTTACGATATGAAACGACTTTCTTTATTTTTGGCTTTGCTATTGACTTGGCCTTTCGCCCAAGCCCAAACCGCTGGCGAAAACATCGATGTGACGCACTATGCCATCCATGTCAACGAGTTGAACTTCACCAACCGCACCTTGCAAGGGGAGACTTTTGTTGAGCTCACGGCTACGGCCAATGTTCAACAAATTGTACTTGAACTGAAGACGTTGGATGTGACTTCAGTGACAGCCACAGGCGCAACGATTGCTGACTTCAATCAAACCGATGACTTCTTGACCATCAATCTTGCTTCACCTTTAAGCCTCGGAAGTACTGCAACCTTGGATATCGTCTATGGCGGCAATACTTTTAGTGAGACCTGGGGTGGCGTGGAATGGTGGGGCACCGATTACGTCTACAACCTTGGCGTAGGTTTCGACAGCCAGCCGCACAACCTCGGAAAGACGTGGTTCCCTTGTGTTGACAACTTCACTGATAAAGCCACTTACGATGTGTTTGTCACGGCTACCAATAACAAGAAAGCCATCTGCGGTGGCAACTTTGTCGAGACTGTTGACAATGGCGACGGCACCTCTACCTGGCATTGGAACACCCCACAGGAGATTGCCACTTATCATATCTCGTTTGCAGTCGGCGATTTCGAGTTGTGGGAAGATCTATATCATGGCATCGAACGCGATATTCCGATTGAGGTTTACACTACGCCGAGTTTGAGCGGACGCGTGCCGGCCACTTTCGTGCATATTCATGAGATTGTGGCTTACTTCGAGGAAAACCTTGGCCCATATCCTTTCAACCGTATCGGTTACATCAGCACGAGCAAGGGCTGCATGGAGCATACCGACAACATCGCCTTGGCCACCAGTGTCATCAGTGGCGACACTGACAACGAGGAATACTTGGCTCACGAGCTTTCGCACATGTGGTCGGGTAACCTGGTGACTTGCGCCGATGCCGGTGACATGTGGCTCAACGAGGGCTTTGCGCAGTTTTGGGGCGTGTTTTACGAGGCGGGTGTTTATGGGCAAGAGCACTTCCTAAACACGATGTCTAACAAGGTCAACAGCATCAACACCTGGTGCAATATCCCTTCCAACTGGATGCCGCTCAACAACATGCCTCTGGATATGACCTACAATTCCAACGCAGTATATGAACGCGGTGCGGTCATTGTCAACACGTTGATGAACTACATGGGATGCGAGGCTTTTCTTGCCGCCATGCGCGATTATTTCCAGCAATATGCCTATCAAGCCGCCACATCAGAAGACTTGTGTGAGGCTCTCACGCAGTACTCTGGCATCGACATGCACGGATTCTTCGACTCCTATGTCTATGCTTCGGGTATGCCGCATCTGTATGCTGTGATTGAGTCGGTTACGGAAACGGGTGGCCAATACGAGGTGACACTCAAGTTGAGTTACCAACACATCGGCGACAGCCATATCGGTCAGTACAATACCTATGAAGTGACCTTTGTTGGACCCGATTTCCAACTGGTTACCGAGAAAGTGAATTGGAATGGCTTGCATGACCATGCGACAGTAACACTCGGTTTTGAGCCCCTCGGTTTGGTCAACGACTTCAACAACAACTGGTTGGACGGGAGAACCCAGAAAAACTTCATGCTGAAGTCTTCGTCACAACAGAGTTTCGGCAACTTTCGGATGGAGGCGACCGCGTTCACGGATTCGGTTTTTGTAGCTGTCGAAAACCACATGGTCGGTCCCTATGACGACCCGTTGATTCCCTATTTGACTCTTTCGACCAAGCATTTCTGGACCATTAACCGGTATGATTTCGGGGATGCAACGGTGAAGGGCATGTTTGATTACAGCACTTCCACCGATGGCGACATTTTACAGTCCGCGAATGATTCGGCTACCTTGTTGTATCGACACAACGCCTCTGAGGCATGGCATGAGATAGCCTACACCGTTTATGCGGGAAGCACATGGAAGCACGGTCGTCTGATTGTGGACAACCTCCTTCCTGGAGAATATACCTTTGCTGCATGGGACAAGGAAGCTTTGGGTGAAGAAGAATACTTCGTACCCGAGCAAAGGATGCAAGTGTATCCCAATCCCGCCGAAGGTCGTGTCAATGTGAGCTGGGGCGAAGTCTCTGAGGGTCAGATTCGCATCTTGAATGCTGAAGGTAAGGAACTGAAGAGCATCAGCTTCAGTCATGCCGACCACATCAGCTTGCTTACCGATGGCTTGCCCAAGGGCTGCTGCACTGTATTGCGTCTCAACAAGGAAGGCAAAGTGTTGGATGTTGAAAGAATAATCATAAAACAATAATACCATGAAAAATATCAAATTATTGGCTCTGCTTTGCGTGCTGGGCGTTTTCTTCGTTTCGTGCAAGGACAACACGAAAAGTGAATGGGAAAACTTCTACGGTTTCACCAACGAGGATGTCATCGGAACCTATTCTTTTTCCAATATTTCTACTGCCTTCGACGGGGTGGAGGGCGTAGGGCGTTTTGTTTGCCCCGATGCTGAGGTTAGCATCCAGGCCTCATCTAATAATAAGTTGCTGTTTACGATACATTGTCCTGACGAGGATGATTATAGTAGGACGATTGAAGATTATCCGACGCCGAATGAAGACGATTTCATGCTTCGCATGTCAACGGGCTATTTCCATACGGGCAACAAGATCAGGGCCTACAATGTGAATGCTTCTGTGATGAAGAATAAGAAGCAGGAAATTCGTGTCCATGGCTTTTCGGCGATGAACACCTATAGAGAGATCACGGATGAAGTGACGGGTGTGACCACCTATGTTCAGACCGATGGCGTGTATTACTATTTCGATGTCATTAAAAACTAAATACTTACAACTATGAAGAAAGGATTATTTACACTGCTCATCCTTGTGATGGCGTTTGGAAATGTGAGCTTTGCACAACTCAAAGCCAACCTGAAATTGAATGCGACGCAGCATGTGTTGAAGCATTATGGTGTTCGTGATGAAAATACCGTGGTGCCCGAAACTGCCATTTGGGAAACTACGAATGGCGAGCAGTATCGTACCGTCTACACTTACGATGAGTATGACTATTATCTCATTGAGGAACACACGAAAATAGATGAAGGCGAGGGCTGGAAAGACTATTACATGATTACCTATGAATACGACTTCAATGGCAATGTACTTGAGGCTGTGGCTATGTCTGCCTACGAAACCGGCGAGATGGAAAACGAAGCACGCGCTTCCTATTCCTATGATGGTGAGTTGTTGAGTGAGGTCATTTATCAAGAATGGGAAGACGGTGATTGGGTGAACGAAACGAAAGAGGTTCACAACTACAACGGCGATGTGAGCACCGTCCTTTATTGGGACTGGAATGGTACCAATTGGTCTTCCGACGAACTATACACCTACACTCGCAGTGGAAACACCATCGAACTTCTTATGCAATACATGCAGGGCGGTGCTTGGCAAAACGAAGAGAAACAAATCTTCACCCTTAATTTCGATGAGAAAGTCACTGAAATCCTCGATCAAGACTGGGCAGGCACTACATGGGTCAATGATGAATTGACAACCTACAACTATGAAGGCGATGTTTTCCCCACCAAGACCGTGAAGGATTGGGATGGCTCGGCATGGGTGGATGATTTAAAGTTTGAATACACTTATGACGGCAACGATAACGCAGTGAGTGGCCTTTGCCTTGGCTTTGGAAGTGAAGGTTGGGTGTCAGATGATGGCGATATCGAGATGGTATTCAGTAATGGCGAAAAGAGTAACGAATACGACGGCTATTGGGTTGAAGTGGTCTATGTCGATCTGACAAGTGTGAACGAAAATGTTTCTGCTGCTAGCTTCAAGGTGTATCCCGTGCCTGCCGAAAACGAAATCCAAATTCAGGCCGAAGGTTTCCAGAAAGCTGAAATTTATAGTCTTACTGGACAGAAGCTGATGGAAAGCCTGCAAGACAGAATCAACGTGGGCGAGCTTTCGTCAGGCCTGTATATAATTAAGGTGTACGATTTAGAAGGCTGCGATACGCAGCGTTTTGTTGTTAGATAAATTGTTGTAGGGCTGCCGTATCACGGCAGCCGCTTAGGGTAAATTTCCAGCGGTTGCCACGGTGTGACAGCCCTACAAGTATCATTTTTTCAACGTAATCCTGAACGTCGTCCCTTCGCCCACGACGGAGGATTTCACAAAGATCTTGCCCTTGTGGTAATCTTCGATGATGCGCTTGGCCAATGAGAGGCCCAAACCCCAACCACGTTTCTTGCTGGTGTAGCCGGGGTTGAACACCTGTTTGATTTTTGATTTCGGAATGCCCTTGCCCGTGTCGCTTAGGTCGATGTGGATATGGTCGCTATCGTCGATGAGGTCGAGGGTGATTTTACCATGGTCACCCATGGCATCCACTGCGTTTTTGGTTAGGTTTTCCAAAACCCAACGAAACAACGAAGGAATCAAAGGCAAGGTCAGGTCTTCCTCGGGCAGGTTGATTTCAAACTCAAACTTCTTGGAGAACCGCTTCTGCAAGTAGTCCATCGTGTCGCGGATGAGGTAGTTGATGTTGGTGGGCTCGGGCACGGGCACAGAACCGATTTTCGAGAAACGGTCGGTGACGATTTGCAGCCGCTCGATGTCTTTTTCCATCTCGTGCGTGCCCACAAAAGGCTCTTCCTGCATCTTCAACAGTTCTATCCAACCCATCAGCGACGAAAGGGGAGTGCCCAGTTGGTGAGCGGTCTCTTTGGCCATACCTGCCCACACTTGGTTCTGCTCCGAACGGCGGGCATAACTGAAGAGCAGGTAGGCGATGAGCAAGAATAGTGCGAATACAACAAACTGGATGACAGGGTAGTAGCGCATCTGTTGCACTAAGTCTGTGGTGCGGTAGAAAATGGTGGCCTTACCCTTGTTCATGAACTCGATTTGCAGCGGCTCGTTCTCGTAGCGCATGATTTCCAACTGTTGCTTGACATAGTTGGTGTCCTGCATCATGATGGAGTCGAGGTTGCCGAAGCTGAGGATTTGTGTCTGGTCTTCATTGGTGACAATGACGGGCACACCCATCGAGTTGAGCGTGATTTCCTCCATGAAATGGTCGCTCATGTCTTCCAAAACAGCCTTCAAGTCAGTGTAGATTTGCGACTCGTTGTAGTATAGCCATTGCACGGAGCCGTATCCCGGGTCGATTTTGATGGGAGCGAACTTGGAATAGGCTTGCTTCATCTCATCGTCGAAAACCTTTTTGTCTTCTTGATCGGGAGGCAGGTTGGCGCGTGACATGATGTTGCCTTCCTTGTCGGTGAGGACTAAGGGAATGCTGATGTTTTTGCGGATGATGTCCAGATAGACAGCGGGGTTTTCATCACTTGTGATATCGATGATGCGGCGGTAAGCATTGGCCAACAGTTCAACACGAAGTTGCTCTTGCTCGCTCACCTTGTTGAAGAAATCCTCTGTCGACTTCATCATCACGGCATGTTGCTCCATGGCGGCAGCCCACATCTTCACTTGTTTGATTTCCTGTTGGGCAATGGATTTCACAAGGTGGTTGGTGTACCACAGTGACACACCGATGATGAGCAGGGCAATGATAGCCAAAGCCCATTTCCAGCGTTTCTTGTTTGTATAGAGATTCGTTTTCACAAGGATAAAAACGATAATGTTTCCAAATTAGTATGTTTCAGCCCTATAGTTCGGTATAGTTCGGTCGGATTTGCAATCCGACCGGGTGGAACAGGGGATTTGTAATCCCCAAAATTACATTTTCTTCCTCATCCTACCCACCGGAATCCCTAGTTGTTCCCTGTACTTCGCCACCGTCCTACGCGCGATGGGGTAGCCTTTCTCTTTCAGCACGAGCATCAGTTGTTCGTCGGTCATGGGGTTGGACTTGTCCTCGTTGTCAACCGCATCCTTCAGGATTTTTTTGATTTCGCGGGTCGAGACTTCTTCGCCCTCGTCGTTGGTGATGCCTTCGCTAAAGAAGAACTTAAGCAGATGGGTGCCGTAGGGCGTCTGGACGTATTTGCTGTTAGCCACGCGCGAGATGGTGGAGATGTCCAAACCGACTTTGTCGGCCACATCTTTCAGAATCATGGGCTTGAGTTTGGTCTCGTCGCCCGTGAGGAAATACTCTTCCTGGATGTCGACGATAGCCTTCATCGTGATATAGAGGGTGTTCTGCCGTTGGTTGATGGCATCGATGAACCACTTGGCAGCATCGATTTTCTGCTTCACAAACTGCACGGCTTCTTGCTTGCTGCGAGAGTCTTTGCCATTAGAAAACTCTTCCAGCATCTTGAGGTACTGCTTGCTGATGTGCAGCTCAGGCGCATTGCGGCCATCCAACGAAAGCTCCACTTTGCCGTCTCTGACGAATACAAAGAAGTCGGGTGTGATATAATGGATATTCTTGGTACCCGAGCTGGAGGCATCGGCAGGCTTCGGGTTGAGTTTCAGGATCTCGTCCAAGGCGGTTTTCAGCTCTCGATTGCTGACGTTGAGTTTCTTGGCAATCTTGTCGTAGTGCTTCTTGGTGAACTCCTCAAAGAAGTCCTTGACGATGGTGAAGGAAAGGCTGTAGTCTTTTTGAAAAGGATTGTCCTCTTGGAGTCTTTTCAGTTGTATCAGCAGGCACTCCTGCAAGTCGCGGGCGGCGATGCCGGGTGGGTCGAGTTCTTGGACGATGGCCAACACCTCTTTCACCTCGTCTTCGGTGGCGGAGAGGTTCATGGTGAAGAGGAGGTCGTCGACGATGTTCGGGACAGGGCGGTTGAGGTAGCCGTTGTCATCGAGGTTACCGATGATGTATTCCCCGATTTGTAGTTGTTTCTCTGTGAGGTCGTGATAAGCCAGCTGCTGGTTCAGATAGTCTTGGAAGGTCTCTTCGTTGACAATGGGCGCTTCATAGTCGTCATCGTCGCCGCTGTAGTTGTTGGTTTGCAGCTTGTAGGAATAGTCGTCGAGGTCTTCTTCGGGCAGGTAGTCGTTGAGGTCAAACTCATCGTCTTTGCTAAAGTTGATTTCCTCGTCGTTGTAGTCGTCGTTCTCTCCGTTGTCCCCCTCGTCGTTGATGGGCTCATTGTCGTCAACGGTTGGCTCATTGTCCTCATAATCGTTCTCACGGGTGTCTTCCAAGGCGGGGTTGATTTCCATCTCCTCCTTGATGCGTTGTTCGAGTTCGATTAAGGGCAGTTGCAACAGCTTCATCAGCTGGATCTGCTGCGGCGAGAGTTTCAGTTCCTGCCGCTGGGTTTGAGTCAATCGTTGGTTGTTCATGGTTTTAGTATAAACAGTTTTTAGGTGTGCGCGGGAACGGAATGACGTCGCGGATGTTGGTCATGCCGGTGATGAAGAGCAGCAGACGCTCGAAGCCGAGGCCGTAGCCCGAATGCGGCACCGAGCCGAAACGACGGCTGTCGAGGTACCAGTCCATGGAAGCCTCGGGGATGCCGACTTCGTGCATGCGGTCAAGCAGCTTGTTGATGTCGGTCTCACGCTCTGAGCCACCGATGATTTCGCCGATGCCAGGGAAGAGCACGTCCATGGCGCGGACGGTCTTGCCGTCTTCGTTCTGCTTCATGTAGAAAGCCTTGATCTCCTTTGGGTAGTCGGTCAGGATGACGGGCTTCTTGAAGTGCTTCTCGACGAGGTAACGCTCGTGCTCCGATTGCAGGTCAATGCCCCAGCCCGTGACGGGATACTGGAACTTGCCCTTCTTGTTGTAGTTGGAGTTGCGCAGGATGTCGATGGCCTCAGTGTAGGTCAGGCGGACGAACTCATGTTCAAGCACAAAGTGCAGCTTGCTGATGAGCTCCATCGACTTGTCTTCCTCTTTCTTGCCCTTTTCTTCGTCTTGAAGGCGCTTGCTGAGGAACTGGAGGTCGTCCATGTTGTTGTCCAAAGCATACTGAATCAAGTACTTCAGCATCTCTTCGGCCAAGTCCATGTTGTCGTTGATGTCGTAGAAGGCCATCTCAGGCTCAATCATCCAGAACTCGGCCAAGTGGCGGGTGGTGTTGGAGTTTTCGGCACGGAAGGTAGGGCCAAAGGTATAAATCTTGCCCAAGGCCGTGGCCGCCAGTTCACCTTCGAGCTGACCCGACACGGTGAGGTTGGTCGACTTGCCGAAGAAGTCTTGTTTGTAGTCGATGTTACCTTGTTCGTCACGTGGGATGTTGTTCAAATCCAAAGTAGTTACTTGGAACATCTCGCCAGCGCCTTCGGCGTCGGAGGCGGTGATTAATGGCGTATGGACGTTATAGAAGCCTCGCTCGGTGAAGAACTTGTGGATGGCGAACACCATGGAGTGGCGCAGACGCATGACGGCACTGAAGGTGTTGGTCCGGAAACGCAGGTGGGCGATGTCGCGCAGGAACTCCAATGAGTGTTTCTTGGGTTGCAGCGGATACTCATCGGGGTTGGCGGGACCGAACAGTCCGATCTCCTTCACGGAGAGCTCCACGGCCTGGCCGCTACCCATCGAAGCAACCAAAACACCCTTGGCCCAAAGGGATGCACCGGCGTGCATGAGTGCCAGTTTTTCTTCGGGGATGACATTCAGGTCGATGACCAGTTGCAGGTTATTGATGGTCGAGCCGTCGTTGAGGGCGATGAAGGCCACGTTCTTGCTGCCGCGCTTGTTGCGCACCCAGCCC
>JAEEGG010008220.1_pt1 | contig 23745 bp, 19 predicted proteins | sample 9134161 | NCBI WGS metagenome assembly JAEEGG01 (sample SAMN16246543, study PRJNA631951) | gut metagenome | biome: gut microbiome; feature: rumen; material: CR-attached | host: Bos | place: Iran: Karaj | collected 2018-10
ATGCAAATTGGGATTCCATCAACATCCTTGCGAATACAAACGAAAACCAACACGAACGCCACAAAACATACAACGTTCCAGCCTGGAAACAGATGATGCTTATAGACAAATTTGTCGAAGGCGGCGTCACATGGGAACTTGATGCGTTGCTCTACGACACCGATGCGAGTTTGTACAGTTTTAAGGATGTTGTGCGGTTCCGACCGGAACAATTTGAAGTGCGGTATAAGTTGAGGTTTTAGAGATGGACTTGCCTTTTCTGTGAAAAAAATGTATTTTTACTAAAGGTATGTAAAAATATAAATTTTAAATACTTTTGGAAAATTTATGATATTGACTTTGAAACAGTGCATGGAAAAATATGGCTCAAAGTATCTTATGCAAAAGGCGATTGCCCAAGGTCGTCTTTTTAGACTTGATCGCGGAGTTTATTCCGACAAAAAGAATGAATCCGAAATGGCTGTTGTTTCAAAGAAATATCCTCATGCCGTTTTTACTTTGAACTCGGCGTTTTACTATTACGGTTTAACGGACTCTATTCCCGAAAAATGTTACTTGGCGACCAGACGTGGGGCGAAGAAAATCACAGATTCGCAGATTGTTCAAAAATTTGAAAACAGCGATATCCTTTATCTGGGAACTGTTCAGGTGGAATATAACGGAGCTTCAATAACGATGTATAATAGGGAACGGTTGCTATTGGAATTGTTGCGTAATAAAAACAGCCTCCCTTTTGATTACTACAAAGAAATTTTGTTGAATTACAGGCTCGCAGTTCAAGACCTTGACTTGCAACTTATACAGAATTATATTCAAAAGTACCCCAAAGCTGCGATGATTGAACAGGCTTTGCAATTAGAGGTGCTTTGAGGGTTCGCTATGTCATGGCAGACCTGATTCGCCATTTCTCGCATGGCTTAAGTTTTTGGCACGGAGGTTGGATGACGTGTAAAGCAATTTGTAAAAAATGCAAATTGCTTTTTTAATGCACCAGTTTGGTGCGGAAGGTTGAGTTGGGGAAGATCCGCAATGTAAGATGGATAATCGAGTATTTTCGCCTTCCATAACATTATTTATTCTAAATCAGAGTTCCTCGGCTTAATGGAAATGTTTTCTTAAGTGGAATATCTAGTCTAAAAAACTGGTCTGCTCGAACTCAACACTCTTCGCATGAATGTATTTCAAATCTGTTTAGGGAACTTTGGAAGCTGCAGAGAGTTTCTCCGCATCAGTGTAACGATCTCTAACGCAAAAAAAATAACTATTATACATACTTTCCCTAAAAAGGATGTATATTTACGATGTAATAAATTAGCTTTAACAAACGAGGTATTCCCGTTTATGCCCAAAACCACATTGAATTCAGGAATTAGAGACAATAAAGATTACGGTAGCGTTGGAGATTTTTTAAAATCTGTTATTCGTGAAAATTCAGAACTCTCAGTCGTATCTGCTTATTTTACAATTTTTGCATATTATGGACTTCGGCAGCAATTAGACTCCATTAAAAATATGAAATTCCTTTTTGGTGAGCCAACCTTTGTCACTTCTGATAAAGTTGATGCACGAAATTATAAAATTGAAGATGAATCTCTTGTAATTCAACCAACAGAAAAATTTTCGCAAAAAAGAATTGCTCAAAAATGTGCTGATTGGATTCGAAAGAAAGTGGAAATTAGATCCATTGTAAAACCTAATTTTTTGCATGGTAAAATGTATTACGTTGATGCTAATGCCAAAGGTTATCCATACGGAATTTCTGGCAGCTCAAACTTTACAACAAGGGGTCTTGGTTTAAAGAAAGAGGCAAACAATATAGAACTTAATCTTATTGTAGATAGTGATAGACAAAAAGCGGAATTAAAAGAATGGTTTGATAAAATTTGGGATGATAATACTGGCCTTGTTCAAGATGTAAAAGAAGAAGTCTTGAAGTATCTTGAACAGCTTTATAAAGAAAATGAACCTGAACTTGTTTATTTTAAAACTCTGTATGCCTTATTTAAAGATTATCTCGAAGAACAAAAGGAAAATAAACTTTTTGATGAAACTGCATTTAGAGATTCTGAAGTATGGAATAAACTTTATGAATTTCAAAAAGATGGCGTAAAAGGTGCAATTAATAAAATCTTAAAGCATAATGGTTGTATTATTGCGGATTCTGTTGGCTTAGGTAAAACATTTGAAGCACTAGCTGTAATTAAGTATTTTGAACTTCGCAACTATCGTGTTTTAGTTCTTTGCCCCAAAAAATTGGGAAGCAACTGGACTGTTTATCAAGCAAGCAAAAACAGTAAATTAAATACTCTTGCAAAAGACCGTTTTCAATATACTGTTCTGTATCATACAGATATGGGTAGGATAGAAGGAAAATCAGGTGCAGACGGAATTGATTTTAGAACATTTAATTGGGCTGGGTATGATTTGGTTGTAATTGACGAAAGTCATAACTTTAAAGGCAATCCGATGGAATCGGAATCTCCTGAAGGCTATCGAAAGATGAATCGGGCCAAATGGCTTATGGAAAAGATTATAAAAGCCGGAGGAAAGACAAAGGTTCTGATGCTTTCTGCAACGCCTGTAAACAACACTCTTAAGGACTTGCGTAATCAAATCAATCTTATTACCGAAAATAATCAAAAGGCTCTTTCAGAAACTACAGGTATTACAGACATTGCAAAAACTCTTGAAACTGCACAAAAACAGTTTACATCATGGGCTGATCCGAAAAAGAATCCAAATCGATCGACTAAGGATCTGTTGGAAAAGTTGGACTCATCATTCTTTAAACTGCTTGATGAATTGACAATCGCACGTTCCCGAAAGCATGTCATAAAATTTTACAACAAAGCTGATGTGGGCGAGTTTCCGACTAGAAATAAGCCTATTGCAATGTATTCAAAAATTGACCTCAAAGATGAATTCCCGGAATATTCTGCAATCAATGAACAAATCTCAAAATACAAGTTATCCATATTCAACCCATCGGCGTATGTAAAAGAAGAAAAAAAAGAATATTACGCTCGTCTTGCAGATTCTTCAGTGGAAGCCTTTGTACAGGATGATCGTGAAAAATCTTTGATTGGTATGATGAAGGTTGGCTATTTAAAAAGACTCGAAAGTTCTATACACTCCTTTGCAATATCAATTGATAGGACTGTAAAACAAATAAAGGAGCTTCTTGAGAAAATAGACAAATATGAAAAGCTTTCTGAAAACGACAAAATCTTGTATGCCAATCAAAATCAATTTGAACAGAACTTAAATGACAATGATTTTGACGAGGCGGTAGAGTCATCTGAAGAGTTTGATAACATAGACCTTTTCGTCGGAAAAAAACTCAAATTTAACCTTTCGGATTTAAATCTTGCTGCATGGAAAAAGGATTTAAAAAGCGATTATTCGGCCATGCTTTTGATTCGCGATACGGCGAATAACATATCTGCTGAAAGAGATGCTAAATTAAAAGATTTAAAGGATATTATCAAAAATAAATGTACGCAACCAATAAACAGTAATAACAAAAAAATAATTGTATTTACAGCTTTTTCGGATACTGCCGAGTATCTTTATCATGTAATTCAACCTTGGGCAAAAAAAGAACTAGACCTTGAATGCGGTCTGGTTTGTGGTTCGAAATCAGAAACGACTTTTGGGGAGAATGAATTCAATATGATTCTTACAAATTTTTCTCCAAGGTCAAAGCGTCGTGATGAATTGGAAAATATAGACGTGTCAAAGGAATTGGATATTCTGATCGCGACAGACTGTATTAGTGAAGGTCAAAACTTGCAGGATTGCGATTATCTTATAAATTATGATATTCATTGGAATCCTGTTCGTATCATACAACGATTTGGTAGAATTGATCGCTTAGGAAGTTTAAATTCCAGTATTCAGCTTGTAAATTTTTGGCCAACACAAGATTTAGATGATTATATCAATCTAAAAACTCGTGTAGAAAGTCGCATGGCTCTTGTTGATTTGACTGCAACCGCCGAAGATAACATTCTTAAGACAGAAGATGTAAAAGAATTGATTTCTGAGGATATGAAGTACCGCGACCGACAGCTGAAACGGCTGAAAGATGAAGTGCTTGATTTAGAAGATATGACAGATTCAATTTCACTAACAGATTTTACATTAGATGATTTTCGAATTGAACTCTCTAATTTTTTAAAGACTAAAGAACCTCAATTAAGTCAATTGCCTGATGGCATTTACGCAATAATTCCTTCGCCAGAAAATAAAATCCAATCTTCTCTAAAATCGTTTGATGATACCGCTAAAAAAATGATTAGGCCTGGAGTGATTTTTTGTTTGAGGCAAAAGAATGCCGCTGAAGAATGTGAAAAGATAAATCCATTGAATCCGTATTTTTTAGTGTATATATATGAAGATGGGGCGAAGTGCTTTAATTATACTAGTGCAAAAACTATTCTTGAAATATATCGATTATTGTGTTCCGGTGAGGAAACTCCTTATGAAAAACTTTGTGAATTGTTTAACAAAGAAACTCAAAATGGAGAAGATATGAAGAAATACTCCGAGTTGCTAGAAAAATCTGCGAAGGAAATTATGCGAAGTTTCAAAAATCGAAATGCAATGACACTTACTAGTAATCGAAATGCAATTCTTATTGGACAAGATAAACAAATTTCTAGTGTAAAAGATTTTGATTTGATTTCTTGGTTGATAATAAAATAGGCGAAACTATAAGAAACATATCATAAATTGCTAATTTGAGGAATTATGACGAAGAATAATTATACAGCTGACGATATGAATAATAAACAAAATATAGTTTGTGCACTCCATGCTTTTGAACAAAAATCTTTGCCCGAAGCAGGTGTTGATTTATTCACTGTGTTGGGATACGATACTAACCTGCGGGCTTCCTTAGAACAACAATCTTATAAAGATTTTGAAAATCTTTATATCGATAATTCCCCAAATGGATCTCGTTTCAATAAAGAAAAAGCTCTTGTTAATGATTGGAGCTCCGTAAACATTCTTTTTCAGCTTACTGACGAATCGTTTAGTGGAATGCCTACGCTTTTTGATTCTTCTGTTGATCCTAATGTTTTTAAATCCTATATATGTTTATCATTAGAGCTAAAGAATTCTAGTTATAGCAAAACTCAAATAGCAAATATCACTCGAGAAGTGAATAAAATTTTTGCTATGCCGATAGTAATGATTGTCAAGTACGGCATTAATGTAACTATAGCCATAATAAATCGACGAGTTAACAAACGTGATAATGACCGAGATGTACTTGAAAAAGTTACTCTCATTAAAGATATTGCTTATAAAAACCCTCATAGGGCTCATGTAGAAATTCTGTTTGATTTAAGTCTCCCACAGTTGAGGGCTAGCCAAAAGTATGAGATCAACAATTTTACTTCTTTGCATAAAGCATGGAGCGAAGTCTTAGATATTCAAGCTTTGAATAAACGGTTCTACACAGAACTTAGTAATTGGTATTTTTGGGCTATTAAGACAGTTGAGTATCCCGGCTATGAAATGGAAGCTGAACAGAATTCGCTTTTCACAAAGGCTGATAAAGTTCGTGAACACAATGCAAAAAACCTTATTCGTCTTCTGACTCGATTGTTATTTGTTTGGTTTATCAAAGAAAAAGGCTTGATTCCTGAAGAACTTTTTGACAAAAATAAAATTCAGCAAATCATCAAAAAATTTGAACCAGAATACAAGAAAAATAGAGATAGATCTGCTGATTCTGTTAGTGTATATTATAAAGCAATTTTGCAGAATTTGTTTTTTGCAAGTTTAAACGCAGAACAAGGAAAACGTGCTTTTCGTATAGATGGTCAAAATCAAAATGCGACCAATTTAATGCGTTATAAAAGATTTCATAATGACCCCGATGCTTTTGTAAAAATGATTGAAGCTAAAGTTCCGTTTATGAACGGAGGTCTTTTTGATTGTCTTGACCATCAGGACGATGTCTTGAAAGGTCCTCGTGGAGGAGCTATTGTTAAGTATGAGGATGGCTTCAGCGACAGGCTTGATAATAAGCTATTTGTGCCGGATTATATTTTCTTCGGTAAAGAGGTGAAAGTTGACCTTAGCTTAGAATACGATGACAAGAAGAAAAAAGATGTAGTCACAAATGGTATAATCAATATTCTTCAAAAATACAAGTTTACCATTGCAGAGAATACTCCTATAGAAGAAGATATTGCTCTTGATCCAGAATTGTTAGGTCGAGTTTTCGAAAATCTTTTGGCTAGTTATAATCCAGAAACCAAAACTAACGCTCGTAAGCAAACAGGTAGTTTTTATACTCCACGTCCTATTGTAGAATACATGGTAGATGAGAGTTTGAAGGCTTATTTGAAAACAAAAATTATTGACGATGGCAATTGTAATGCTGAATTCGAAAAGAGTTTGAATCAAAAATTAGACGCTCTTATTGCATACAATGATAAAGAACCTGAATTGAGTGAAAACGACCGAAAAAAAATATTAAAGTTTCTTGATGAATGCCGTATTTTGGATCCTGCATGTGGTTCCGGGGCATTCCCTATGGGCATCTTGCAAAAGATGGTTTATGTGATTCATAAACTTGATCCGAATAACTACAATTGGAAACTTTTGCAAGTAGAAAAAATAACGAGCAACAAAGACCTTTCCGCAAAGGAAAAAACGGAACTAATTGCGGAAATTACAAGCACATTTACAGATAACGAACTAGATTACGCACGAAAACTCTATCTTATTGAGAATTGTATTCATGGCATAGATATTCAACCTGTTGCAACGCAAATAAGTCGGTTGAGATTCTTTATTTCACTTATTGTAGATCAAACGGTTGATTCGTCAAAGTATAATTTTGGGATTCGTCCGCTTCCTAATCTTGAAAATCGTTTTGTTACTGCGAATAGCTTAATTGGGTTAAATAACGAAAGAACGAATTTGTCTGATGAAATTATTGAACCATTACTTGTAAAACTTGCCAAAGTTAGGCATCAGATATTCAATATCAAAACGCCTAAAAGAAAATTTGAACTAAAGTTAGAAGACAAAAAAATTCGTGCAGAACTTGAACAAAAATTAATGGAATTAGGTTTTGGAAGGGAGAATGCTAGGCTACTTTCTACATGGGATCCTTATGACAAAAATAAGAGTGCAGATTTTTTTGATGCAGAATGGATGTTTGGAATAAAAGATGGCTTTGACATTGTGATGGGTAATCCCCCATATATCAGGCACGAAAAATTAGGAAAGGAATATAAGGAACTTCTTTGTGAAATTTATCCAAATGTAGGAAATGGTACAGCAGATATTTATGTGTATTTTTTTGGCTTGTCGCTTAAATTAGCAAAGAAAAATGGCGTAATTTCTTTTATTACACTAAATAAATGGTTGAAAACAAAATACGGAAAAGAACTTAGAAGAACATTTACAGAAGATGCTTCTGTAGATTTTATAATAGATTTTTTTGAATTGCCTGTGTTTAATGCTGCAACGGATGCGGCTATTTCGCAAATTTATAATTTTAAATCAACTCTTGAAACTCGGTATTTCCCAGTAAAGACTTTGGACAATCTTGATTTAATGAAGATAACAAGCGGTCCATATCAAAAAACCATAAAAAATGACTCTGAGTGGCAATTTGTTGAAGGTCTTCAGGAACAAATTCTTTCCAAAATTTCAGACGAATCAATATCGTTAAGAGAGTTTGTCTCTGATAAAATATATTCTGGAATCAAAACAGGGTTAAACAAAGCTTTTGTTATAAAGGATGAAAATGTCGCCAAAAAGCTTCTAAATTCAGAGAGTGCTCCGATTGTTAAACATTATGCTCAATCAACGGATATCCAACAGTGGATGCTAAAAAATGATAGTAATTATTTTTTAGCAACGGGATATGATATTAATGTGAAAAGTAAGTATCCGACGGCATTTAAATATTTGAATGAATTTAAAAAAGAATTGGAACAACGTGGGGATAAAGGCTGTAATTGGTATAATTTACGAGCTTGTGCTTATTATGACGATTTTAGTAAGCCCAAGTTGATTTATATCCATACGGCAAAGAACCACCAATTCTATTATGACACAACGGGTCATTACATCAATAATTCCTGCTATATGATTATAACTAACAGTAAATTTCTTTTTTGTTTTTTGAATTCGAATTTGTTTAAGTATTATAAGAAGCTGAAATTCGTCGCGTATGGAGATGGGCAAAATGAAGGACGTTGCAAACTTGATTATAATAAAATGGTAACTATACCCATCCGAAGAGGCGTTGAAGAAAAACCTTTTGCAGAAATAGTAGATAAAATTCTTAACGGGAAAAAAATGGGTAAAGACACTGCAAATGATGAGAAAGAAATCAATAAAATGATTTACAATCTCTACAATCTGACTCCTGACGAAATCGCCACAGTTGAAAGCAATACTTGATTGTTTGTAAATACGGTATTTTAGTAAACGCAAATGATTGAATCTATTTAAATTTAAAGACTATCGAAATTTTCTCAATAGTCTTTAAGGAAAATGATTTTTAATTTCCTATCTTGCATTTTGCGAGCATTTCTTTGATGTTTTTCATAATTTCATTGTAGCGATTGTCTTTTTTCCCTAAATGAAGCAATTTGTGACAGTTGGGACACAAAGCACATACATTATCAAATGAATCGGCACCTCCTTCGCTTAATGGCTTTATGTGATGAACTTCAAGATATAGTGAACCATCTGAACTTCTTTCAAATGGAGCTTCTTGGAAACAGCCTTGACAAACGCCTTTAGCGCGTAATAATGCTCCAGCAACTATATTTGGATCTCTGTTGTAAGAAAGGATGCTTCTTTTTTTAGGAATGGGATATTTTTTTATGGATGAAGAAAAATCAAAATCGGATAGTTTGTTTTCGTGTAGTATATTAGCTACTTCTTCATATTCAATATCTTCAATTTCACTAAATGTTCTTAATAAGTTGAGATGAAATGAATTTTTTATGCGCTTCCATTTTTGGTATAAAGGAGATCTTCTGCTAATAGAATAATCAATCCGACTTAATACTTCAAAGAGAATACTGTCATTATTTATTTCTCTAACTGATCCAGGGTACATACTCCAAGTACTTTTGTAAATGCTTTTGGGAAAGATTAATTCGGATGCGTTTTCAATGGGATTTTCTAGTAATATTGAGTTTTTATAAGATGTGGTATAATGATATTCTAGAGGAGATGCGTTTTTTTTAAGGTATTTTTGTAATTCGGTTGGAACATCTTTTCTAGGGCACGGTTGGGATGTTAAATGGCATCCGACTTGTATGCCTATGATTGTGTCAAAAAGATTGTATTTTTTAGACTCTTTTTTGTTTGCTTTGTTTGTTAAAAATATGAATGCGATTTTTTCATTAGCGGGGATTGATACTCCGTTAGGGGGAATATAGCCTTCTATTTTCCCATTGAAATTTTTAAAATTGACGCACTCGTGAAATCCATCTTGTCTTTTTTGTCCAGAATTCCATATATGTTTATATTCATCTAATGTAGGGAACTCTGTGTATCGATCTGCTTGATTTTCTCGAACATCAGGTTGAATTCTGATTGCGAAAAATTTCATTTTTGCTTCCTCCTGTTTGTACTTTGTATTAATATATATAATAGTTGTTGTAATGGTATTTTTTTAGAATTTTTGTGAGTTTTTCTTTAATGAAAAAAATCTGGTTTAATCTAGGAAATTTTTTAGTCAATTTACTCTATGCTTGATTATTCAGAAAAATCCATCAAATCCAAATCCGAAGCCTGCAGTAATTTCTGGCAACCGCTTGTCAAAAAGATTTATGCCCAAAATGCTGATGTTATTTTCCTGCATAGAAGGGATGTTCTTGTTGCTTTTAAACGCTTGCAAAAGGCGAAGCCTGATTACGGTTTTGATATTTCTTATAAGCAAGGATCAAATGGGTATCGAGATTGCGATAAGTCGCAAGTTGTTTGCTTGTCCAAGTCTTTCGGCTATGTGGCTTCGATTGAATTCTTGGTAGATTGTGATGCTAAATATTTGAGCATCCGTTTTTCTCATATTGATGCTGGGAACTTTAATGTTCCGTATGAACGTTGTTTGTGCAATTTTGAAGCGACTCTTGAAAACCTCGTAAAATTCGTTGATGAATTTCCGAATTACAACGAGCAATCGTCAAGAATCATAATGGAAATTGAAAAAGAGCAGAAGCTGAAAGAAATCGCCCAGAACACAATCCGAGCGACGATTTCGTACATTATGAACTCAACAAAACATCAATGGAAATTGTCCGAATCCGAAAACTGTTTTTCGCTGGATGTCGCTTTCGATAAAGGTTATACCATTCAAATGTCTTTTGATATTCAAAACTATCTTGAGCGAATCCCGGCGTTGCAAAATATTCTGAAGCAAACGGAAAACTACATAAAAGAAATTCCGTTCCCGATATCCATTAAGGCTCTTGACAATCGTTGTTTATGAATTTTTTTACAAACCTTGCAATCAATAGATGGCGAGATTGCTGATTTTAGTATCTAGATTTTAACCTCTTGAATCCGATGGAGGTTTGTTGTGAATAAAAGATTTAAACACGATCCTTATGTGCGTTCTATTTTTAAAGACCCTGTCCGTACGGCGGAACTTTTGCGTCTCGTTGCACGGAAGAACAGTAATCTTGCCAAGTTCTTGGCTACAGTGAATCTTGATTCTATGCAAGAAATTTCCGAAGCGTACAGCCGTACGGTTGAATACGGAGAGACCGATTTGGCGTTCACTGTTAAAATCGCAAGCGATGAACCCTGTCAGGCCGAATTGCTGGTGGGTATTATTGAAGAACACAAGAGCTATCCTGAATCCGGTATAATTGGTCAGCTCGTGCGGGATTGGTACAATATTATGGTTCGTAACCAGAAGAATATCCCGACTATTGCTATCGTGCTGTACAACGGGAAACAACCATGGAGTATTGGGAATGCGACCATGTTTCCGAACTATCCTGAATACTATCACAAGATTGGCCTACCGTTCATTTTGGAGCTTGTCAATGTAGGAACGGTTTTCGAGGATTATGAAATTCCTCAGATTTCGCCCAAAATAGCTCTGGCGTTGATTGCAATGAAGTATGTTTTTTCTGGTGAAAACTTGATGCGTCACATGCACGCTGCCATGGCCGGGCTTGCTTCACTCCCTCGTGAAGAAGCGGAGGACTTTCTTTCGCAAACTTTTATATATTTGAAACAGTGGTTCAACGGTGAAGCCAAGGAGCAGTTTAGAATGGATTTTCTTAAATGCAGTCAGGTTTACGGCTACAAGTCCATTGCCGAGGTCGAAGAAGAAGAACTGGCCGTAAAATTTGTTGAACACGACAAGGACATTGCTCGTGATATGCTTGCCGATGGTGATTCCATCGAAAAAGTCGTCCGAATCACGAAACTTTCCGAAGAAGTTGTTCGCGAATTACAGGCAGAAGTAGCCAAAGAATTTAGACCTGTAAGCGGTTAAGTTTCAATTTGATGTCGGCGAATAGCGATCCTTCGCATTCCCCAACGGATGAATCCATAATGATGTATTTTGACATAGTTGAACCTCGTGTTTGATATACTGTAAAATTATATTTCGCTAATGACAAATATTGTCATAAGAAAAATATTTTAATCTCTTGACAATCGTCATTTATGAATTTATATTATTAGTGAACAAATGTGTAATCCTGTCTTTTTTTACATGTAGATGGGAAGGAGTTAATGATGAAAAATGATGTCCCGGCTGTTGCCAAACCTGAATTTTCCCTGATAGATGAAAATATGCTCAAATCGCGAATCTACACGATTCGTGGTCTCAAAGTCATGCTTGATGCCGACTTGGCGGAGATTTATGGGTATAGCACCAAAGTTTTTAATCAGCAGGTCAAAAATAACATCGATAAATTTGACGAAGATTTTCGGTTTCAGTTGAATTCTGAGGAAATTGAAGAACTTTCAAGGTGCAAAATTTTTTGACCTTGAACAAGGGCTCTCGTGGTTCAAACATTAAGTATGCTCCTTATGCCTTCACCGAGCAGGGAATATACATGCTTATGACTGTTCTCAAGGGCGAGCGGGCTACGGCACAAAGCAAGGCTCTTATCCGGCTTTTCAAGAAGATGAAGGATTATATTGTTGATGAAAATCGCCTGTTGCTTGAATCTGATGGTGTTGCTCAAGTTGCAGCTCATACAATTCAAAATACAAAGGAAATTGCCGAAATACGTCAGGATGTTTCCGTTATGAAATCTGATCTTCAGAAGGTTATGGAAAATTTCGTTGACCCTTCCACCTACAAGCATTTTTTGATTCTGAATGGAATGAAGTTGGAAGCGGATGTTGCTTATACTCAAATTTATGGCATGGCGAAGAAATCCATCACCATTATCGATGATTATGTTGGCGTGAAAACGCTTGATCTTTTACGAGGAATTGCCAAGGGCGTTTCTGTGGCGATTTATAGCGATGAGAATGGATTCGAATCTCTGACAGATCAAATTAAGAATGATTTCTTGGCGGCTCGCCCTGATGTAAAGCTCTTCACGGATCGGACAAGGGGTAAAATCCATGACCGCTATATTTTTCTGGATTACGGTTTGAAGGGTGAAAAGCTTTTTCATTGCGGTGCATCGAGTAAAGATGCCGGTAACAAGATTACTACCATTATGCAGATTGAAAATACCGAAATCTATCACATATTGATGGATAAATTAAAAAGATGACATCACCCTCTTATCACAACAAAAGGTTTACCCATTTCCTTTATGCGCTTTAGGTTTTCTGCGGTGCCTTTGCTTATACCATCCCAAATCATAAGTGCCTGGTCGCAGTCGTTTGCCATTTGGATGTCTTTCACATAGTGAAATGCGCTGCCGGTGAGGCCTTTGGCTGCCTCAGCGCAAGAGTGTATTGTTGCGGCTGATACGAAATTATTTCTCGGGGTAATTCCGCTACAATAGATGGTTGTATTGTTGAATTCCTTGGCTTCAAGGTATTTCTGTACGACGGCATCAACGCCGTAGCAATCGCCGATAAGAATTTCATCGCCGTTTTCGATGAATTGGTCGATGAATGCTTTTGCCAATTCAGGCAACTTTGAAATGGATTTTGATCCGGATATAAATATTTTCATAGCGACTCTTTATAGAATGGTTGTTTTTTTATTTTGCTTTGACAAATGAAGTTAAATCAATCCGTTAATCCAAATCCTCCATACGAGTATCTATCGGGGAATAATCGACATGCGTTATGAATATTGGGGTGAATATGTCTTTGCACGATCCTATTGACACTGAAATTGGCATATTCATTTTTTCAAAATGGTAGATGTTGTCTGCAACGGTTTTATTTATTCCGTCCCAATGCAAATGGACGTTGTCGTCCGAAATCCAAAAAGCTTGGTCGCAATCGTCTGCCATCTGTTTTTTATGCACGATGCGGATTGCGTCATCGGGGAGTCCTTGGATTGCTTCTGCACACGATCGGATTTTTGCCGAAGCCACGAAGTTGTTTCGCGGAAATATGCCTTTGCAATAAATGGTTACGTTGTTGTAACGTTTTGATGCAAGATACTTTTGCACGAGAATGTCTATGCCGTCGTCATCGCCAACGAGGATTTCATCACCGTTTTCGATGGATAAATCAAGAATGGACTTGACGAAGTTGGGCAATTCTGCTGATACTGAACCATGAATAAATGTTTTTATGCGGGGGCTTTCTCGTAAAACGGTTGATTGCAACAAATTCAGTAGTTCAAACCCGTCTTTTGAAAAATGATGGTCTTGTCCGGGAACGATGGCGACATGGACGTTTTCTCGCTCGTACAATTTGAGGAGGCCGGCCAAATGTGCCGATGGGTCGAGGCTCCCGAAAACGAATGTCATCATTTCGCCTGTGAATTCCTGAGCACGTCGGCATAATTTTGTCGTGTTGATCATGAGGGGCGGATTGATTAGTAAAAAACGGCTGATTTGCGGAAAAGATACGTGCCCTAAGCATCCGATTGACGCTCCTTTCGACATTCCCATGAAATAAATTTTGGTTGCTTTGGAGATGTTAAATTCCGATTTGACGATTTCAGCGAATTGTGTCATTTGGTCAATGTCAGATGAGGGCGTGGATGCACAAACAACCGAAAAACCGTACTTGTCTCGCAATTCGCAAGCGAGTTTCAGGTATTTGTTCTGGTAACCGTTGATGATGCCGTCTAGCCCTGTTTTTATCAGGAAGATTTTTTGACGGTCTCGGCCAAAGACGAAACCGTAAGTGATATTGCAACCATATTGGTATATTTTGATTAAGTCGAAAGTCAAAGTTGTGTTACTCATATTTGTTACAGCCCCATTCTGCGTCCTTCGCGTGTGTCCTTGCATTCGATTTCGTGGAGTAACGCTTGTAAAATGTTTTCGGCGGTGATTTCGCTTTCGTCATAATAGCGGAATGTTCCATAGACGGCGTTGAAATCGCCCGGTGCAAGTGATTTCAGTTCGCGGGCGGTTTGTGGGCATTCGATTTTCGGGAAGAATGCTTGCCATACTTTTTCGATTCCCTCTGGCTGCAAGTAGTTAAACTTTATCTTCAATGCGAATCGCCTGCGTGAAGCCGAATCCAAATTATTGTTGAAGTTTGTTGCCGCGATGAAGATGCCTTTGAAGTTTTCCATTTGCGTCAAGAGTTCGTTTACTTGCGTCACTTCCCAGCTGTGTTCGGCTCCGCCGCGTTCCTGCAAAAAGCTGTCGGCTTCGTCCAAGAAGAGGATGGCTTTCTTTTCTTCGGCTTCGCGGAACATTTTCCGAATGTTTTGTTCTGTTTCGCCGACGAAGCAGTTTAAAATTTCACTTGCACGTTTGATGATGAGTTTGCGGTTCAGCGACCTTGCGATATGTTTTGCAAGTTCCGTCTTGCCGGTGCCGGGAGCGCCGTAGAACAAAATATTCAAGGATTCGGGACGGTCTTTTTCTTGCATGTCTTTCCATTTGATGTCAAAGGCGTTGATAACTTTCATGACTTTGTTCATGTCGCAGTCGATGTTCAATGCGTCTAGCATGTAATTGGGAGCGTGCGATTCGCTTTCTCGCTTGACGTACTCGCGACGCAATGAGAGTAAATCGGATTGCGCTTCGGCTATGGTGCGGACGGCCTTTTCGGGTGAAATATCGCAGCCTGCTTCTAATAAATGTTTGGCGCCTGCGATGGCTTGCGTAATTCCGCCTGCGGTAATCGAAAGTTCCGATGATAGTTGCTGCACGGTTTCTGGCGAAAGCATTTTCTTTGCGCCTTGTTCGCTGATGACTGATTCCCAAATTTGCAATCGTTTGTCGGAATCAAGCCTTTCGAATTTGATGGAATAATCGAACCTGCGGAGTGTGCTATTTTCGATAAGCCTGATTTCGTTCGAAATCCAAATGACGGGAAGCTTAATTTGTTCAAAGAAAAAGTTGAGTGCCCCTTTTTCGCAGTAGTTCAAGATGACATCGGCTTCATCGACTAAGAGAATCGCTTGCTTGCTTTGGTACTTGGTGGCTGCAAACAGAATGCTCCCCATGCGTTCTGATAGGGTGGAGTTCTCTTTGCTTTCGCGATGAACTCCGTCGATGCTGATGTTGGTGAGTACTAGCGGACGCTTGAGTTCTTTGGCAATGGCCTTTGCAAGTTCTGTTTTGCCTGTTCCCTCGACACCGTACAGGAATATGTTGAGCCCTTGCCCCGGCTGCGCGTATTTAATCAAGTTGAAAGCCATTTCAATTTTCGAATTATTGTTGCTCAGTCTGTTATAAGGAACGGAAGGGCCTTTGTAAACTCTGAAATAAAGTGAATCAAGGTCGTCGCCGGACGCTCCATCCAAAAAGAGCCCGATTCGATTTGAAATGTCGAGATCGTTGTCGAGAAGTCCCATCCGTTTGAGGGTCGCTTTGTTCGAAAGGGCTTTTTCGATTTTCAAATCAGGGAAGAGCGTGGTAAAAGTCTGGGTGAAATTATTGTCTCTGCATCTATGAACATGGACGATATCGCGAAGCGGATCACAAGTGTCTTTGTTAAAGAAAATCCATGAGAATATGAGAATTTCCATTTCGACATTGTCCAGATGGAACGCTTTCTGCACGATATCCAGCCGTTTCATGTACGGATCGTTGATATCGCTGCCTTCATTGAGTATGTTCAAGAGTTCCTCGGTGATTCCATCAAAAAACAGTTTCTGAGCAGGGCCGTTGAAAATATCTTCGCCAACAAGCGTGTTGCGTGTTACGTTTTTAATATCTTCGCTGGAACCGCAAATCTTGATGGCTTCGCGAATTTTATAGACTGCTATTTTACGATCGCGGTAGGATTCCGACTTGTCTTTATCTTCATCATCATTGCCGTGGAAAGCTTCGTCCAATGGGTTCGTATTTCTGCGCACTCTCCTTTTCTTTGCTTTAGGCTGTAAGTCTTCTTCCCTGTTTAATTGTTCAAAATGTGCAGTAATGCCATTTAGAATATGGGATGCGTTTTCTTTGGGGAGCACGCCGATGCTGTCGTCGGCATCGGGATATTTCTTGGAAATCTTTAGCAGACGAATCCAGTATTCGTAGCTTTTGAGCGTGATAAAATTTAGCCCGATTTGCTTTTTCGAGGTTGTTTTGCCCAACCCGTTTAAAACGTTTTTGAAGTAATCTTTTTTCATAATTCACTCTCTTTTTTTTTGTTATATCCTAAAATTAAACTTTTACTGCGACAAATAATGACGTAATTTAACGAAAAGAAAAGATTTCTCTAAAAAGAGCCTTTGTTGGCTGGAAACATGTAAAATTTCAATTTGATGCGTTAAAGGACTTGGATGAAGGCGTTCCTTAAAAAATGGTTTTTGAAATTTTGTATCTTTAGTCTAATCATAATATTACGAACACTTTTAATTGTGTTGGAATACGGAGTTTCTATGAATAAAAAGTACGCTCTTGCTATAGCGACTTCTCTTATTGCCGCAGAATCGGTTTTTGCAGACCCGTCTGGCGACAAGACCGTGTTGAGATGCAGCTTTGACGACATGTTCGGTAGCTCTTGCTACTGGCGCTGCCCGGACATGGATGATACTTTTAGAACGGAACAGAAAGACGGTCGTTGTGCCAGTGTGCTTTTCAGATGTGCCAACATGCCTCGTTCCTATATGCGTTCTTCTGTTGGCAATAGCGAAATTTGGATTACGCCTGACAAGTATAATTATTATTTCGGAAAACTTCCGCAGGATTACGATTGCAGTATTTCCGATGATGAACGTGCTATCTTGAATTCGAATAGCCGGGCTGTTACCCAGCATGTTCAGTCAGACCCTTATGCGGCGGCCAAGTATCAAAATACATCAACATACGATGACGTGAAAAATGTCTTGACGGATAATCGCGATGGTTCTCGTTACTATACGGTTAAGATTGGCGGCCGAATTTGGATGGCGGAAAACTTGAAGTTCCGTCTGCCGGAAAGCTACTGCTATGATAACGATACGGAAAATTGCGAACGCTACGGCAGACTTTATACGTGGAACGCTGCGAAAAACGCATGCCCGGATGGTTGGAGCTTGCCGATGGGCGATGACCTCAACTACCAGGACTTTAATTTGAACAACTTTAGAGTGCTGGATGGCGGTTACTATATCGATGGCGAAAGTTACATTGACCTTGGGAACCGAGCGTTCTTCTGGCTGGGTGATGAAAAGCCGGGTGACCGAGCCGACGCGATGAGCTTCAGGGGCACAAATTTGGAAACGCTTTCGTTCCAGGGAAGAAAGGCGAACGCTTATTCCGTGCGTTGCATCATGAACTGGGATGCGGCTTGCAAGGATCGCCTTGGAACCGTGAATGATTATTCGGGCAAGTCTTATAGGACGCTTAAAGTGGGCAACCAAGTTTGGCTGGCCGAGGACTTTATTTTCGATCGTCTTGATGAAATGGAAGCTAGAAATCTTGGCCGTGCATGCCCGAACGGCTGGCATGTCCCAGATCAGGCGGAATACGAGGAACTTTTCTCGAATGCTTCTGATTTTGAAATGCATGCGAATGACAAGCGCAAGAAGACGAACCGCGAAACGAAGGAAAATCCGTGTAGCTTGAATTTTGACTTCAAACGTGGCTACTGGACATCTTCGAAGAGCGGCAATGAGATGACTTTCGTGGATTGGAAGTACAATGCCGTTCGCGAAAAAGGCATTCCGTACTTTAAGCATGGCGACGCTTATACGAACAAGGTGCGTTGTGTGAAGGACGGGACTTCGAGAGCGTCGCAGAAGCCGCAAGCTTCTAGGCCGGAAAATGTTCCGCAACAGCCTGCGGCTCCTGCTGGAAAGTCTGCGGCAAACAAGACTGTTTTGGAACATTTTGTTTTGCAGGGCGTGACTTTTGGCGTTGGACAGTCCAGATTTACGCGTGAATCCGCGGATGGTTTGAAATCTACGGCAGACCATCTCAGAAACTATCACGGAAAGACGATTGAAATTGTTTCGCATACGGACAACCTTGACCGTCCGGAAAGAAGTCGTGCTCTTTCTGCAAAGCGTGCTGAAGAAATCAAGAGTTATTTTGTCATGGCCGGGATTCCGGGACGGGATATCATTACGACAGGCAAGGGCGGCGACGAACCGATTGTTCCGAATACGACCGCAGACAATCGTTCAAAGAACAACCGTGTTGAAATCTTTGTGTATTCCTATGATGCCCCTGTTACGATTTCGGCTCCTGCTTCTGCACCGCAGCAGAAGAACGCTCCGCAGAACACTTCTGCCCCGAAGAGGGTTTGCAAGGAACGCGACATGGCAAATAAAAAGCTTGGCGAATGCTATTCTTACACCGAAGGTACGATTGACCATAGAAAGTGCATGGCTGCATACCAGAATTTGTTGAATATTGCAAATGCCAAGTGCAGATAACGTAGAAATCCTGTTTGAAGGATTTCGCCCCTACAGAATGGAAAAAACACGGCTTTGATGCCGTGTTTTTTTTTCATGGGAAACTTGTTAAATGAAATGCATTTCCCTAAGCCATAGGTACGTGCAAAGAATAAACAATCCTGTCATGAACAACAGAACGATGATGAACTGTACGGGATGCTCATGAAAACTGTATTCGACGTTTGAATATGAAAAATGCCCACGAATGATTGCCCCTACGACAAAAGCAAAGAATAGTATGGCGAGGAGCAAAGTCATTCGCTTGGGCCTTTCTGGAATGCGTTAGATGAACATCATCGTGTTGAGCTTGGCACGGTACTTCCAGGTAAGTTCGTGCTTGGGGCCGAGAACGCCGAATAGCGTGAGCATGGCCTTCTTGGCTGCTCCATCGTTCCAGTCGGGGGCTTCGACGAACAAGTTCAAGAATGCTTGGAGCGCTGCTTCGAATTGTTCTTCGCAGGCGAGTTTGCAGGCTTCGTGATAGACGATAGCTTCTTTACCTTGTACGTCTTTCTTGGCAACTTCGGCGTGGAAGTCGAGAAGTTCCAACAGCGATTTTGCCTCGCGGTACTGGTCATCGGCTTCGTTAAACTTGTTTAAAATTTCTTTTGCTTTGGCTGTGTCGCCGAGGCCGAGGTTTGCCTTTGCCCAAAGAAGTTGGAGCTTTTTGTCGTTCGGAGTCTTGGAGAGGGCTTCGTCGAGCATCGGGAGCGCTTGGTCGAAGTTCTTCTGTGCGATGGCGTCTTCGAGTGCCGTCTGGAAACGTTGTTCGTCCGAAACGAAAAACTTTTCGAGACGCTTCTTGAGGTCCGCTTCGGGGAGGACGCCTTGGATGACATCTGCAATTTGCCCTTTATCGACGATGTGAATTTCCGGGACGGACTGCACACGGAACATCTGGATGAGGCGCATGTTTTCGCGGTCGTCGCAGCTTACGACTCCGAGCGTAAAATCCATGCTTGTAGAAAGTTGCCCTGCCAACTGGGAGTAAGGGGCGCAATCGGGGTATTCTGCGGAAGAAAAAAGAATTGCGACTGCGCGTGTTTCAGAGGCTTGGATAACCTCTGCTTCAAAATTTTCTGCTGTAATTTGAACTACTTTAGCCATGGGAGTAAATATAGAAAGGTATGGGCTCGGGGCTTTGCCCCTCTGGGGTATGGGCACGGCACTACGTGCCTTTGAGCTGTTATAATCGCGCCAAGGGCGCCTCATTAAAACCCCATACCTCAAAGTGACCGAAGGGAACGACCTCATAGCTCAAAGCTAAATGTTCTATTTACTATATTCAAAGCATGTGTAAATGTTCTTTTTGTGGTTCTGAAGTCGAGTCGCTCAAAATCGTAAACCTTGATTTGCGGTTTTGCCCGAAATGCTATTCCATTTATTTTCCGTGCAACCAGACGTTTGCTTTTTATGGCGGACTTTCGGACAAGACGCGGGAATTGTGGCTTAACGATTTGAAAAAGAAAAACGTGCAAGATCCTCCTTGCGAAAATCCGAAGTGCATTGATCACGGCCAACCGCTCGTAAAGGGAAAACTCCCGCATTACGGTTTTGACGGTTACGTGACGACATGCTGCGAAACGTTCCATATGCCGCCATCGAAGGTGATGGAGCTTTTGCAGTGGTCTTTGGATATCAAGGCCGCTCCGCAGGCGAAAGAAGGAAAGCATCATTTCTTTTTCATCCACTGGATAGACTCGTTTGTGACAAAGTTGTTCGGAGAAAAGGTTGCGGAAGAAGATCCGCTTGATTTTATTCAGTACAATCGAACTTTAAGGAAGTTTTTTGAGTAAATGAAAAAAGTTAGATGGTGGGGAGTGCCCTTTTTTCTTGCGTTTTTGGTGGCGTGGGGATTCTTCTATTTTCGCAGTGGCGAAGCGTCGCTGGAAATTTTTCCTGAGCGGACGTTTGAAATTTTCCCATTGAACGATAGTGCTGTCGGAGGATTTTCGACAAGCGAAGTCCAAGTGACGGACACGCTTTTGATTTCGTCTGTAACCATTCGCTTGGGAAAGGCGTTTTCGTATGCGGGGGTAGGCTTTAATTTGAAGTCTATGAATAAGCGCCCTGCGGGCCTTTTGGACTTGACGAAATACGATTCCATAGAAGTGCGTGTGGCTTCGAAGCGGATGACTTCTATGAATGTCCGTATATTGACGGATGACCCGGTTTATTCGCGCAAGGGCGATTATGCGACGCTCCGCGTTTTGGAAAAACAGATTCCGTCGTCGCCTTATTTGCTGATGGGTGGGCCGAAGGAACGGTTTGCCGTGAGCAAGTTTGCTCTTAGCGAGTTCCGAGTTCCCGAATGGTGGTTTTCGCAACAAGGGCTTGAAAAAGATGACGGCAAGACGTACTTGAACCGGGCCTCGATCTTTGAAATAGTCAGCGGAGGTTCTACGCTTCGCGGCATTCCTGACGACATGGAAATCCGATATGTCCGTATTTGGGGCGACAACGCGGAGTTGCACAAAATAATGTATATGGTGCTTGGCGGAATTTTGCTTGCTTTTGTTCTGTTTTTTGTTTTGACTTCGAAATCTGGCAGGAGTGAAAATGCAAAGAAATTGGACGCTTGACAGGGTGATGCGCTACGTGATGATAGCCGTAGCGGTTGCAGTGGCTCTTTATGTGTTGAATTATTTGAGTGGAGTTTTGTTCCCGTTTTTTGCAGCGTTCTTGATGGCGTACATTATGGATCCGCTTGTCTGCAAATTGCAAATAAAATTTAAACATCGCGTGATTGCCGTGGTTCTTGTGCTGCTAGGGTGTGCAATCGTGATTGGCGGTTGTATGTATTTCTTTGTACCGAAAGTGGTTCATGAAGTGCAATATCTGGGAACGCTTCTTTCAAAAGTTTTTACGGACTCGACATGGAGCGAACGTATTCTGAAATTTTTGCCGGCAGATATGTGGGCTTCGGTAAAGTCGCTTATTTCTTGGAACAGCATTGCGGAGGCTATGGAATCGCTTGATGTCTGGAACGTCCTTCAGACGGTTTCGGGCAAGATTCTTCCTGGTGCTTGGGACGTGCTTTCAAAAACCTCTACGATTTTGGTGGGCGTTTCAACTGCGGCAATTGTGTTTATGTACCTTGTCTTCATTATGCTCGATATGCATAAAATAAGGAAGGGAATACATCGTTTGATTCCGAGACGCTACCGCCGCGAAGCTGGAGAATTTGCCGGCGCAATTGACCAGTTCATGGGAACGTATTTCCGTGCTCAGTCCATGGTTGCCTTTACGGTCGGAGTTCTTTATGCAATCGGTTTCAGTATCATGGGACTCCCGATGGGAATTGCATTTGGGCTTTTTTCCGGGGCACTCAACATGATTCCTTACATGCAACTCACGACGATTCCCTTGGCCCTTCTACTGGCGGTGGTTTACGCTCTGGATAAAGGAATGCCTTTCTGGGAGGTGGCTCTTATCATTCTTACGATTTATCTTGTCGTGCAAATCATCCAAGATTTTTTCTTGGTGCCGCACATTGTTGGAAAGTCGATGAACCTTCCTCCTGTGGGAATCCTCCTTTCGCTCTCTATTTGGGGCAAATTGTTGGGGTTCTTGGGACTTTTGGTGGCAATTCCTTTTACGTGCCTTTGCCTTGTCTATGTCGAAAAATTGAGGACTAAAGCGGACCAATACGTTGAAGAATCGGGCAGACTGGCTCCCAAGGCTTGATTTTATAGGGTTTTAAAAAACTTTTTTCAAATAAAACTATTCTACTGGTAGAAAAAAAAAGTATAATATTACCAAACATTTCACAAATCTAACTCAAGGAGTTAAAAATGAACAAACAAGATCTCATTGAAGCCGTGCTCGCCAATAAGGAAGCTGGCATCGAATCCAAGGCTGCTGCTGCTCGCGCTATCGACGCAGTTCTCGATGGCATTGCCGCTGGCATCAAGAAGGACGGCAACGTCCAGCTCATCGGCTTCGGCACATTCTCTGTGAAGACCCGCGCTGCTCGCACTGGCCGCAATCCGCAGACTGGTGAAACGATCAAGATCAAGGCTTCCAAGACCGTGTCCTTCAAGGTCGGTGCCGCTCTCAAGGAAACCGCTGCTAAGAACAAGCCGGCTAAGAAGTAATTTCTCTGAGCTAGATTTGCTTTTGCAAAGGGAAGGGATCGCTATATTGCGGTCCTTTTTTTTGTTTGTCCATTAAAAAATTAAAAGAGTTTATTATATTGATGAATAACAACTTAGAGGTTTTTATGAAACGTATTTTCTTGGGAATGTTCCTTGCTGTATCACTTTGGGGTTTTGCTGGATGTGCTGAATATGACGGAGATGAGGAAAGTGTTAGTGAACAATGCCGGAAGGACCCTAGTCTTCCGATTTGCGAAGATGCCCCCCAGAATCAGGAAACGGAGCAGACTCCTTCAAATGAGGAGGATTTTTAGCAATTCCTATTGCAAGGTGCGTTTACATATTCTATATTTGCGCAAGTTTAAGTTTTTGCGAAATAGGGAATTTGATGAACGGAATCTTGAAAAATATGAAGTGTGCCTACGGCACTAATCGTGTTGCGGAATCCGCCGCTATTTCTATTTCCAATATTGATTTTATTGCTGGACCGTTTGGTTCAGCCTTTTTTTTACAGTGTCATCCTGAGCGAAGTCGAAGGATCCACGAGAAGTTTTAATAATAATTAGTTCAACGGAGAAAACAAAATGAAGATTGAAGGCATCGACAAAGTCCTTATCATCGGTTCTGGCCCGATCGTGATCGGTCAGGCTTGCGAATTCGACTATTCCGGCACCCAGGCTTGCAAGGCCCTGCGCGAACAGGGTTACA
>JAEEGG010008222.1_pt1 | contig 23741 bp, 7 predicted proteins | sample 9134161 | NCBI WGS metagenome assembly JAEEGG01 (sample SAMN16246543, study PRJNA631951) | gut metagenome | biome: gut microbiome; feature: rumen; material: CR-attached | host: Bos | place: Iran: Karaj | collected 2018-10
CGTAAGATTGAGAAGAGTGTGAAAGGTATTTTGATTGAGAATGGCAAGAAGACCATAAGGAAATAATCCTAAATATCAGCTTTTCAAGAGATTTGATTGTAAAAAACATACTTAATGAGGATGCGTCTGGAAACAGGCGCATCTTCTTTTTATCTTTAAAAAAGTTCGAAATTTCTTTATGATTTATTTGGAAGTAATTACTTTTTTTCGTATTTTTGCCCCAAATATGACTAATAACATAGAGATAAATATATTAACCTAAAGCAATTTGATATGAGAAAAAGTTATTTATTCTTATTCGCGTTGATGCTCACGATGTTGGGTTTCTCAGATGCGATGGCTCAGAAAATCTACAAGGCTGAGCTTGATAAGTCGATGTTTAAGGCATGGGATAGTTACCTTCCTGGTGCTAATGAGGCCTATTATCCTGATTACAACTACAGCTATCTTTTTACGTGTGAGGATAATCTCTATAAAGAGATAGGTCCAGGTAGTGTGGTTATGGGAAATCCTAGTGTATATTATCTGTTTTATGCAGATATTACGGGCACAAATTCCATTACATTCAAGGGTTCTTCAGGCATGCAGTTGCGTGTACTGATGAATCGACCAGAACCTGTAGATGGAGGTGATTCCAATGGCGGTCCAACAGTCGAGAGAAATGTGACTATTGGTGATGATGGTACTGCAACTCTTGACTTATCAGATTTGGATTATATCCACCTGAATAGTATTAAGTGTGGTTGGGGTAGTGCATCTGGCACAATTACTTCTGTTTTACTGGAAGGCACAGTGAAACCAGTTTCAGGTCTTCTTAGCATGATTAACAACGGTGATGCTGAGGGTGATGACCTCTCAAGCTTCCCTGTTTCTCTGGATGGTCCTAACAATGGTGATACTGCTAATGAACGACCTGAAATTATTGCTGGTGAGGGTGTTAATGGCAGTAAGTGCTTCAAGGTGACTGCTTTCGATAATCCAACAGAAACATGGCACTCTCAGTTCTATATCAAGGCTGATGAGGTAATGCCTAAGGGTTCTAAGTGGAAGTTAAAGATGTCTATCAAGGCTGATCAGAATGTTATTATTACGTCAAGTGCTCAGGGACAGCCACATCAGTGGAAAGGTGACATGGGCCTTGGTGAATTTGGTGTTACTACAGAGTGGATGGAATATTCTTGGACTGGTGAGATTGGTGTTGACGATTTCCAGACTATTGCCTTTGACTTATGTAATGAATATGGTACTCCAGGTAATGCGGGTGTTTCTTTCTATTTCGATAATATCGAGTTTGGCATTGATCTTGGTGGTTCTAATCCTATAAGCGATGTGAAGGTTGCGGCTGGTTGTGATGTCATTCGTATTGACTTTGGTGGTAATACCAACATGAAAGAATTGGTGAAAGCTGCTTCTACAAAGACTTTGATTTTTGGTAAAAGCACAGTATCTGTTACTGTTGATGGTGAGTCTTTCGATGAAAGTATAGTTTCTGTAGAGGGTTATGAAGATGGTAATCTGTATATTTTCCTTGAAGAAGATATCTATGATGAAAATGAAGTGAAGGTTGCCTTTAAGAATCCTGAGGATGCTGCTCATCAGCTATTCTTCACTGCAGGAAAATATGAAGGTCAGCCTGTTCCTGAGTTCAGTGGAATGGTTGCACCTTTCGATAATGATTTGGCTAATGCTGGTTATGTGTCTTATCTGTATGGTGAGCCTGAAATGGTTGAGATTATTCCTGAGAAGGGTTCTTTCAACCTGACTAATGATGTTAAAGTGTTCACTGTTACCTTTAACCAGCCTGTATTGGTTTCTTCTGTAGTTGCTAAGTTGGGTGCTGAGAAGTTGACGGCTTCGGCTGACGAAGACTATTCAACGGTTATTAAATTGACTCGCACTTCTGATACCGCCTTGAATGGTGTCGTAGAGCTTGTTATCTCAAAGGCTGTGGGCAAGGCTGGTGATATTTTTGGATTGGCAAGTGATATCGTAGTGAAGTATAGCTACGGTGCTGTTGCTCTTGATGGTGATGACCAGCCTGAGGTTATCTATGCTTCTGACTTCTCTGATACTGATGAAGGTCGTGGTGCTGGTTGGTATGTAAATGCTGGTAGCGCTTTGCAGCCTGCAAACTCTGGTTCAGGTTGCCGTATTATGCATAATCAGGGCGCATTCGCTGAAGACCTGGTTTACATTGCTCAGCGTGATGCAGCTAACGGTGGTGTTGCCGTATATGGTATTGATGATGAGAATAAGCTGGCTCTTGAGGCTGGTAAGACATATCACGTAACTCTGAAGGCTTGCCGTCATGACAGAACTGATGTTGCTCTGCGCGTTCAGGTTCTTCCTGAGGCTGCCGTAAGTGCTGAGGATGGAAGCCTTATTGACCCTGATGCCGTTTTGGCAGAGGATTTCAAGGCTATTACTCCTGGGAAGACTTCTAAGCAGTCAATTAACTTTGACCTTGCAGTTACACCTTCTAAGGCTGGTAATTTTGTAATTCGTCTGGTTCCAAGTAAGGAGAATGGCTCATTCGCAGGGTATGATGATGCCGTTTGCTTCGGTGATGTGAAGGTTGAGTACATTCCTAATGTTATAGGTATTGTAGAGACTAAGACTCTGCTGGCTGCTCTTGAGTCTGCAAAGACTACTTATGGGGAGCTTGCTTCTAATGAGGATAATCGTTATGTAGGTGAGGATCTCATGGTTTTGCAGAGTCTGATATCAGAGGTAGAAGCTAATATGCCAACTTATACTTCTCCTTCTGTATTAACTTTGAAGGCTAATGAATTGACAGTTGCAGCTAAGGCTGCTAACGATCATAAGGATGCATGCGATACGTATGATAAGGCCATAACAGAAACAACAGAGCTGGTTGCTAAGTTTAAGGATACGAAATTCGCTCCTACATCATATTATCAAAATTTGGTAAAGATAGCCAGAAAGTATCATGCTACGAGTGAAGTAACGATTATTACGAATCCTGAGACAGGAGAAGATGAGTTTGTGATTGTTGCAACCTTTGATGTATTGAAAGATAATGAAGCTTTAGCTGTCGCAAGTGATGAAGTGGTAAGTGTTAATCTCTTGGCTGCCAAATGGCTTACCGAGGGTAAATCAGAAAAGGGATGGAACTTTATTACCACTGGTTATGCAGCCCTGCACGAGCGTATTCGTCGTGGTGTTGAGTTGCTTAAGAGCCTTGGCATTGCTGACGATGATCCTCTTATTGTTGCAGCCGAAGCAGAATTTGGTGATAACGACGAAATTGCGGAAGCTATTGCCTTCCGTGCTAAATCGCAGATTTTGGATGATTTGGCTAAGGGTGAGAAGTCAACGCTTTTTGAAGATGAGGAAGCTTCTTATGATTTGAGTGTGTTCTTTAAGAACCCGAATGCCTATGCAAATGCTTATTCTACAGAGGTTCCTGGTTGGACTAGTGTACAGGGTAACTGCTTTGCATGGAGTAATTGGGATAGTTCACAGAACCATAGCGTAGGTACTCCTTATCCTGAAGACTGCGAAATTCATGGTGGTTGGCACCCCAATCCCTATGCAATGGTTGAGCAGACTGTCTATGATTTGCCTACAGGTGTATATGTTGTAAACATCAAGTGTAGTGACAATGGTAATTCTTGGGACGAGGGAACGTGTGCATTCGTAAGAACATCGGAATCACCGGTTATTGAGGCTGGTCAATATATTGACCGTGACATGGACTTTGCAACTTATCTTACTGGCAGTGGCGGAACAGAGGAAATCACTGTGACAGATGGTCAGTTGACTATAGGCTTCTATTATGGCAATCAGTCTCAGGCATTCTTTGATGATATTGAGCTTAGAATGATTGCTCCTGTTGAGGGCTACGATTATGGGGCTTCTCAGGGAAAAGAAAATAATTCTCTTTACATTGCCGAAGGTCAGCGCTTCTCAAAGACGAAGACCAATGTGCTTCCTATCAGCCTGAAGAACGAGGATGATATCCTTGGCTTCCAGTTTGACGTAGTACTGCCAAAGGGTATGACCCTTGCTCTCGATGACGAAGATGACTATTCTGTCAGCGGCGAGAATGTCCGTGCAAAGAACCACAGCCTCAGCTGCAATGTCCTTGGTGATGGCACAATCCGTATTGTCGGTACGAACCTGAGCAACAAGAAGATTGCAAGCGGCGATGGCATATTATTGAACATGGGTATCAATGTAGCTTCTTGGGTTGAGAATGGTGATTATGCTATCCAGCTGAAGGAAGTGAAGGTGACTAACACAGCAAGACAGACGCTGACCTGCAGCAACAAGAGCTTTATGGTGACCGTGGGCGGTAAACTTGGTGATGTGAACCATGACGAGGCAGTTGACGTGACCGACGCCGTCCTGATCATCGACCACATCCTGATGAAGTATCCGTCGAACTTCGACGCTTCACTGGCCGATGTGAATGGTGACAGCTATATAGACGTGACCGATGTCGTGATGGTGATCGATGCCATCCTCGGCAAGATCGAACTGGCCCGTGGTGCCGAGATGATTGACCGCTCAGCCTATACAGCCTTCCAGATGGATCTGACGATTCCTGCCGGCTATGTCCTTGAGAGCGTGTCTCTGACAGACATCGCAAAGGATAGCCACACGCTGGCATACAACATGCTTGCCGACGGCCGCTGCCGCGTAGTTGTTTGCTCAATGAACAACGAGGCTCTGCCAGGTGCATGGGATGAGGTGATCAGTCTGAATCTGAGAGGCAAGGGCGATGCCCAGGTTAATATCGAGCGTGCCGTCTTCGTGACCATCGATGGCGAGCGTCATGAGCTGATGTTGAATCCAACCTCGATTGCCGAAATCTCAAACCTGAAATCTCAAACCTCAAATCTCTACGATTTGCAAGGTCGTAAGATTGAGAAGAGTGTGAAGGGTATTCTGATTGAGAATGGCAAGAAGACCATAAGGAAATAATCCTAAATATCAGGTTTTCAAGGATTTGATTGTAAAAAACATACTTAATGAGGATGCGTCTGGAAACAGGCGCATCTTCTTTTTATCTATAAATAAGTTTGATTTTTCCTCTTAAGTTGCTTGGAAGTTATGTTTTTTTTTCGTATTTTTGCCCCCAAATATAAATATTGTCTAACCTTATTTCCTTTTTCCGAGTGAGGAAAAAAGTGAATTCGCGGATTACTAACAATTAAAATAACGTTATTATGAGATTGGTTAAATTTATACTTATTGCTATGATGGCAATGTGTGTTGCCATTTCTGGTTATGCTCTTGAGCAGGGTGAGTTTGTTTACACTCCTCAAGGTCGTTTCTTGATTATTGGCGACAATCAGAATGCTAATAATGCATTCCAGAGCATGGATGGCTGGATCGCAATTGGTGAGGGAAAGACTTTGGAAGATCTCTTCTCCATCAATGCTTATGGGCTGTCTGAAGGTATGAACTCAGTAGTTAGCACCGCTGCTACTGCTGGTGAGGGTATGTACTACAAGTTTGAACCAACAGATGCAAGTGCATCTTATGTGGTTAGCTTCAAGATGAAAGGTGCTGCTTTGGACAATATTAGAGTCAGGATTCCAAGTGATGGTTACAGAACAGAATCAAACTTGGTAAAGGTGGCAGGTAATGAAGAAAATCAGTATATACATCCTGCGACAGAAGGTGAGATTATTGCCAATACTGCAGAGGAACTGACTGAAGACTGGCAGACCTTTAACTACGCCATCGTAGGTGATGGCACTCCTCGTACTTGGTTTATTTCATTCACTGCAATGGCTACCACGATTGAGATTGCTGATGTGCAGATTGCTCCAGCTATACAAGTTGCTAATCTTCGTCAGCGTGATGCTATGCTGGAGAAACTAAATGTCTATAAGAATTGTTATGGTTGGGATGCAACTCTCCTTGAAGATTTCGGTCTTAATGAGGCTATTTATGGGCTTCAGGCTATTGATGATATGAACGGTCAGGAAGGACTTGATGAATGGTTGATTACTGCACAAGAAATCCTTGACGAGTTTATCAAGGCTAACATGGATGATTATCTGGCAGCCAATGCTGATAACTATTTTACAACTTGGCGCACAAAACTTCAGAAGGTGTCTACTATTGGTGAATGGAATATCCTTCCTGCAGGCCGTGGCTTCTGGCAGCAAGCTGATTTAGCACCAGACTTAGGTCACTTCTGCGGTAACAACACTTGGAATAATGGCGCTCCTGATACTCCAATGGGCGTTTATATGACGAAGGAACTCGATACCGGTTCTTATGTTTTCGGAATTGAGAGTAATGCTGCTGTTCGTGAGGATGCTACTTCTTCTTCATGGACAAATAACGACGGTTGGAATCCTGCTTATGGTGTCGCATATATTGTTAAGATAAATGAGGGAGCAGATCCTGATACAATCACTTCTCAGATTAAGGATCTGAAATCTGCCACTTTCACTCCGTTCCTGATTTCAGCAAATATTGCTGAGGCTGGTACTTACGAGATTGGTTTCAAGGCATATTGTAAGGAAGCTTACAAGGCATTGAGGAATGGTTCTGTGACATACGTTGCCAATGCTTCACTTTTGGGTAAGAATGGAAATAAATACAACCAAAAACAACTGGCTTACGAGGCTGATGTTCGTGAGCAGATTGCAACAGGTCGTGCACAGCTGACTACTGCAGCTGAGAATCTTGCAAATGCTGATTTCTTCTGGGGTAAGGACGAGCTGAAGGCTTGTGTGGATACCGTTGAGACAAAGATTGCAATTTTTGAGGCTTTGGATCAGGATGCTATCATCGCAACCTATCAGGATGATTATTGGAAATCCACCTCTGAAGAATTTGGTTACTTGGTTTACACGATTTATCAGGAGGCTGTAAAAGACATTATTACTGCTAATAAGAAGTTTATTGCCGTCAACGATACGTTGAACTCTATACAAACAGTTATTGACAATGCGGAGGAAGTATTGAATCAGCGTCTGTATAGTGCTGCAACAGGTAGGAGTGAATTTGTTGCTGCTATTAACGTTGCTAAAGCCATACAGGCAAGGATGAAAGCAACCGACTATAGTGAGGAGAATGCTGATGCTATTATGGCCGCTATCAGAACTCTAAGCGAGGCTATTGAGACCTTCAAGATGACTATTCCTGCAAGTGCTATCGCAACACTTGTTGATATCAACTTCGAAAAAGAGGCAGTACTGAATGAAGAGACAGGACTTTACAGCGTAGCAGGAGCTGTTGGTTCTATGGAGTTCTCAAACTGGTCTGCCGATGGAACGGGCAACCAGCCATTCGAGAAGGGTTACTGGTCAAATGGTGAGCAGTTGTGGAGTGGCTATATCCGTATTGGTAATGGTACAGGTACTGTAAACTTCGATCCTACCGTAAATGGTTCTGTGGACAATAATATCCTGAAGGTATCTTGTGATATGTATATTCAGGGTCTGAGCGGTAAGTCACTCGGCTTCTTCTTAAGGGATGACGATAATTCAGATATCTTCGGTCTCTTCCACAATTTCTACAATTGGACAACCTCTAATAATACTTGTGACGTTGATGTTAACATGATTTGGGCAAAGTCTGGTGGTAGCTACAACAATGCTTCTCCTGCTGACGTAGAAGAGCCTACAGCTAATCCTCTGCAGAAGACTCACTTCGAGGTAATCATGGACTACGGTACAAATAAAATGTACTGCACTATCAACAGTATCAATGGTTCTACAACTTCTAAGGAGGTTGCTCTCGAGGCTGTTCCTACTAAGTTCATCCTGCAGTGTAACTACAACAACAACGATCGTCGTGCTTGGTTCGATAACCTGAAGATTCAGCGCATTGCAGCTGGTGATGCTCCTGTTCTTGATGGTATCTCAGAGGTTAACGCTGCTGCTAATGTGAAGGCTCCTACCAAGGTGCTGAAGAACGGCCGCATCGTGATCAATGGCAAGTATGCTGTCAATGGTATGCTGGTGAAGTAAAAAACTTCCCCTAACATAATTCTCACGGGAATGCTTTAACGGGCATTCCCGTTTTTATTTTATTATTCCTTTAGGAATAGCTCCTATTTGGCTCTGTTTTTTGAGGTTAAAACTTTGAAAAATGCTTAAAACGCAAATTTGAAAGTTAATTTGTTGTAAGTTTCAAATATTTTTTGTTATTTTGCAAACTGGTTATTGTGCCTTAATGGCACTTGAAACTAAAAGCATTGGTGATACTAACAGACTAATCAATAAAAACAAAATAACAAACAAACTTATTTATGAAAAAACTCTTTTTGTATGCATCCCTTTTGTGCTTAGGCCTGGGGTCCTGTTCGAAGGACTTTCTGGTGCCGGAGGGAGAATTGCCATCATGGCTTGGCGAGAGTATCTACAAAGAGCTTCAGCAACCTAAGGAACTTCAGGGTACGTTTAAGACGTATTGCAAGTTGATTGATGACTTGGGATATGCTGATGTGCTGAGTAGAACGGGTAGTAAGACTATCTTCCCTGCCAATGATGAAGCTTTCGCCAAATTCTTTGAAGGCGGAAACAACAAGTTTGGAGTCAGCAGCTATGATGAGCTGACCCATGCTCAGAAAGCTGAACTGCTTTTCTCTACTATGCTCGACAACGCCATTTTGGTGGGTACGCTGTCAAACAAACAGAATGCTGCAGGTAACATGTTGCAGGGCCAGCTGGTGAAGCACGGCACCAACATGCGTCTGTCTTATTCTGTGTTGCCTTTCAAAGCTGAGCAAATGCCTGCTAACAACAAGTATTTCTCTCGTTTCAAGACGGCCGATCGCAATTCTATGCTTGCTGTGTTTGACAACACCGTAGCGCCTATGGTGCACCTCACAGGCGAGTATATGCTGAACAACAACATGACTATCACAGGTAGCGAAAGCGACTTCCAGATACTGACTGGTCATGAGTACAGCGATGGTGATGCTTACATCTTCAACCACAAGGTGATCAAGGGTGATGTGGTTTGCCAGAATGGTTATATCCATCAGCTCGACGAGGTGCTGGTGAATCCTGGTAACATGGCAGAGATTCTTCGTTCTAACGACGATACCAAGTATATCTCTCGTTTGTTGGATTACTACAGCTTCCCCGATGCTGACATGACGCTGACGGAGCAGTACAACAGCGAGTCAACCACTGGTGCACAGGATACCGTGTTTGCTATCCGTTATCTCAGTAAGAACTCACAGCGCGCCAAGTTGGCTCAGCCCGTGCGTGGTGTGACGGTAGCCGACAACCAGTTGCTCGACTTCGATCCGGGATGGAACTATTACAACCCCACGCTGAAGGGTGGTAGCAGCGATGATGATGCAGAGATTGCTGCATTCCTGGCTCCCGACGATAAGGCTGTGGAGAACTATTTCCTCAAAGAAGGTGCTTATATCCTCAAGAACCTCGGTGATCCCTCTTTGAGCATTACGGCTGAGAATCTTAATGCACATCTTGATGCTATCTATAACAATGATCCATCGATTTTTGCCAGCATCCTGAACAACGTGATGAAGCCTTATCTGACAAAGACGGTGCCCAGCACGTTCTCTACGGTTCAGAACGATGCCTTCGAGTTCCTTGATGTGACAAAGAACGATATCAACAAGAAGAGCGACGGCAACTACGACGTGACGATTGCCAATAATGGCGTCATCTACAAGATGGGTAAGCTCTTCGGACCAAAGTTGTATAACTCTGTGCTCGGTCCTGCTTCTGTATATAAGGATATGCGCACGATGGGCGAGATGCTCAACGACCACCAGACTACTGCTGGTACACCTTCTAAGTTGGGTGCCGATATGTACTACTACCTGCTCTCAATGAAGGCCCGCTATGGCCTGTTTGTTCCTACAGATAACGAGACACAGTTTATTGTCATAGATCCTGCCTCAGTCAAGGATAAGGATGGTTTGAAAGGACTGCGTTTCCGTTTTGACCCGACTGCTGACGGCTCTTTCCATGTGATGGTCAAGAAATATATCTATCAGAGTGGTCCCTATAACCAGCTCAGTTCGTATGTGGAAGCAGCAGACTCAAAAGACTATAACATTGAAACTGGCTATTTCAACAGCCAGATTAAGGACCTGCTTGACTACTGCACCATCGTTATTGCCGACTCAACGGAAACTGGTAAGGGTGATGCACAGTATGGTCTTTATGGTAATAAGTATTACAAGACCAAGCATGGCGGTGCCATCGTTGTCAATGGTAAGAAAGTGGCTGGCGGTCTGCAGCAGAAGGATGCTTCTCAGTGGTCAACCATTACTGAGACATTTGATGCAAACAGTGCCGATGCAAAGATTGAAAATGGTACCGTTTACCGTCTGGACTATCCTCTCCAGCCTACTATCACCAGCGTGATGCAGACGCTGTCTACTTCAGAGTTCTATGATGAGAATGCTGACTACGATAATGCTGCTCCTGAGTACGATCACTTCCTGAACTTCTGCTTGCAGTTCAATAATGAAGACCTCTATACCTTCGCTGGCATCGTTACAGGTGCCAAGAATGAAACAGCAGCTCAGAAAGCTACCAAGATGAAGGCTTATCGTATTATTGATGACAACGATAACTGGGGTATGCTCAGTTCTTATAACTACACCATCTATGCACCTACCTATGAAGCAATGGTTCAGGCACAGAAGAATATGGGCCTGCCTAAGTGGAAGGATGTGCTGGCTATCGTAGAGGACTGGGAGAGCGTGAAAGACCAGTATGGCTTCACCAGCAAGAGTGATGCTTCGGCTTATGTCAAGGAGCAGTTGGACAAGATGACACGTTTTGTACGTTATCATACGCAGAACAGCTCCCTTTTTGCTGACAAGTACTTTAAGAACTATGATCCGACGACTGGTTTGACAACACCAGAACCAGCCTTCTCTACATTCTGTTCGAACTCTATCGGTATTGCACAGACACTGACTGTCACTGGTGGTGGCAATAAACTGACAGTGAAGGATGCTTCCAACACTTTGGTTACCATCAATGCCTCTTCTGCCACAGCCAATCTCATAGCTCGTGACATAACAGTTCCTAGGGATGAAAAAGGCGAAATAATAAGGAATGCCGCTGATATCGCTTCTATTGAGACTTCGGCCTTTGTGACGATTCACGGTATTGATACACCTCTGTGCTTCAACAGAAACCGCAAGTACTAAGGAGTTAAGAGTTAAGAATTTTGAGTTAAGAATTAAGAATTAAATATATATGTCAAAATCTAAAATCCTATTGACACTCCTATTTACCATTATTGCCCAAGCGATGATGGCACAAGGAAGAGTCATATCAGGTACGGTGGAAGACGCCATGGGACCGATTATGATGGCCAATGTGGTGGAGCGCGACGGTAACAACCGTATCATCAGTGCTACACAGACTGATATGATGGGTAACTTCTCTATGGAGATTAAGAACCCGAAGAATAAACTTGTTATCTCTTATGTAGGTAGCAAGACGAAGATAATTAATATCGGTGATCAGAAAACCTTCAAAATCAAGTTAGAGGATGATAAGACCATGCTCGGCGAGGTGAAGGTAGTAGGACGCCGTACAACCTCTGGCGGTCTGAATATCGACAAGCGCGAAATCTCTGTATCACAGCAGACAATGAACATGGCCGAGGTGGAAGGTATGGCCTTTACTTCTGCTGATGAAGCCCTGCAGGGTGAGATTGCCGGTCTGGATATCGTAGCCAACTCTGGTAACCTGGGTGCTGGTACTTCTATGCGTCTGCGTGGTGTGTCAACACTGAGTGGTAGTGCAGAGCCTCTGATCGTTGTTGATGACAAGATCTTTGAGTATGATGCTGCCGACTTCGACCCGGAGAACATGGACGAGGAGAAGTTCTCTTCTATGTTGGCTGTCAGCGTTGACGATATTGCCAGCATCACCGTATTGAAGGATGCTGCCGCTACAGCAATCTGGGGTTCTCAGGGTGCTAACGGTGTTATCCAGATTACCACCAAGCGTGGTGCACGCGGTAAACCCAAAGTGACACTGGGATATAAGTTCACTGGCACTTGGATGCCTTCTGGCTATGACCTGCTGAATGGTGACAACTACACCATGATGCTGAAGGAGGAGTTCTATAACCCCACACAGAGCTCTTCTGCCACAGCTACTATCAACGAAATCAACTACGTGCCTGCTGAGTCTTGGGCCGAGGCCAACAACTGGAACAAGAACACAGACTGGGTGAGCGCTATCAAACAGTTTGGTGAGCAGCACGAAGCTACCTTTAATATCTCTGGTGGTGGTCAGAAGGCTACCTTCCGTATCTCTGCCAGCTACAACCATCAGACGGGTACCATCATCAAGCAGAAGATGGATCGTCTGACCACTCGTCTGGTATTGGACTACAATGTGTCTGACCGTATCCGCTTCTCTACCAACTTTGCGTTGACTTATACCGACAACCTGAAGAACTATACTTATGGTAGTAGCAAGAGCAGCGGTTCACACAACAACCTGTTGGCTATGGCATTGGCTATGGCTCCTAACGCCAGCATCTATCGTTACGACCGCTACAACCGCAACACAGGCGAGTATTTCCTGATGAACCCCACGATGAATGGTATGACACCTGATGACGGTAACTATACTTCTACTGAGTTGCAGGATGTGGTGGCTATCGGTAACCCCGTGGCTTATGCTCATAATTCATGGCAGAAGGAACAGACCTATAGCATCGTGCCCGACTTCAATATCAAGTACGAACTGCTGGGTACGGGTAATGGTCAGCATCGTCTGACTTTCGATGGTCGTGTCTATTTCGATATCTATGCTTATTCCAAGCCTACTTATATGCCTGGTAGTCTTTCTAATGGCAGCTATTCTGATAGCAACTATAACTTTATCACAAATACAGAGACTAACCAGTTCAAGATGGGTTCGCGCATGACGCTGACCTATACTCCTGCCTTCAAGAACGAGGATTACTATCTGACGATGTTCGCCCGCTATGAGGCTGGTACACAGAAGAATACTTACCAGTATGTGGGTCAGAACTCTATTCCTAACGGAATTGAGTCTGGTACTATCGATGCGCATCTGCTGGATATGAACAACCAGCCTAGCGCTACGAAGTCGGCTTGGCAGAACTTTGTCTACAATGCCCACTTCTCTTATAAGTCACGCTATAGTGCAGGCTTCTCTCTGCGTGGTGACGGTAACTCTAAGTTCGGACCTAAGAATCCTTGGTTCTTCTCTCCCTCTGTTTCTCTGCGTTACAACGTCAGCGAAGAGCCTTTCTTCACACCTCTGAAGAAATATGTGTCTATGTTTGGTATTCGTGGCTCATGGGGTATCACGGGTAGTTCAAGTGTGTCTGTTGACAACTACTTCAACCAGTACACCTCTCGTGCCGGACGCTATGGTACCAGTTACTATACAACAATGAGTGGTATGAAGCTCGACGACCTTCGTCCTCAGAAGAAGGTGGGTGTGAACCTCGGTTTCAATGTAGGCTTCCTGGATGATAAGTTCGAGGTTGACCTGAACCTCTATAAGGAGAATACAAAGGACCTGATCATGAGGGGTCTGCCTATTCCTACATCAGCTACATGGAATAACTCAACAACCCTCTCTTACGGTAACGTAGGTGAGATGGAGAACAAAGGTTGGGAAATGTCTATTTCTGCCAATAAGATTGTCAAGTACAAGAAGTTCTCGCTCTCTGCCAGCTTCAACATGGCACAGAACGTCAACAAGTTGCTGGAGATGGATCAGCGCGTGCTCGATAACCTGAACTCACAGCCCAGCTACAGTAAGCGTGGTGCCAGCTCAATCCTGAGCCGCGTGGTGGTGGGCGATCCCCTCTGTTCTATCTATGGCTTTAACAGCCTGGGTGTGTTCCAGTATACTTATGACTACCTGCAGAACTATAACACGAAGCAGCAGCAGTTGCAGGCTCAGGCCATTGCACGTGGTGAGACCTACGACTGGGACTATGAGGCCTGGATCAACCAGCAGTTGGCTGAAGGCAAGACCTTCCCCGTGGCTACTGACGAGAACGGTAAGGTTATCATGACCAATACCGGCGTGCCCAAGCACCTTACTTATTATTATGGTGATACAGACTATGAGTTCAAGGGTGGTGACGCTATCTATGAGGACGTGAACCATGATGGTACCATCAACGAACTTGATATCAAGTATCTGGGTAACTCACTGCCTAAGATGCAGGGTGGTTTCAGCTTGACGCTGCAGTACGGTAACTGGAAGCTGGTTTCTCGTTTCAACTACCGTTGGGGCAATAAGATCATCAACACAGCCCGTATGGGATTGGAGAGTATGTATGGCACACAGAACCAGTGCTCTTCTGTAACCTATCGCTGGCGCAAGGATGGTGATGTAACACCGATCCCACGTGCCCTCTATGGCACCGGTTACAACTATCAGGTAAGCTCACGCTTTGTGGAAGATGGCTCTTTCCTGCGTCTGAACAACCTGCAGTTGTCTTACAGCGTGCCTAAGAACACGGTGAAGAAACTGGGCTTGAACACACTGTCTGCCTATGTGACAATGAACAACTTGTTCTGCTGGACGAAGTATAGTGGTATTGATCCTGAGATTGGTGCCGGTACCTATACTCCTGCTTCTGACGGTGCTACCACACCAAGGTCTAAGTCTATTACTGCCAGCTTGAACTTCGGATTCTAATCAGAATTAGTAATTAGTAATTAGAAATTAGGAATTATGATTACCAAAGTTAAATATATAATCAGTGTAATCTGCGTGATGTGTGGCTTTTCCGCTTGCGTAGACACTGTGATTCTGCCTGACAACAAGACTGTAGATGAAGACTTCTGGCAGAAGAAGAGCGAAGTGGATGCTGTCGTGGCTACGGCATACGCACAGTTGCGCGATGAGACTGCTATACGCAATATGATTGTATGGGGTGACTTCCGTTCTGATGAGCTTACCGTCACTTCTTCTCTGCCTTCAAGTGCTACCTATAGAATAGCTCTGCAGCAGATATACTCGATGAATATTGAAACCGAGAATGCTTTCACTTCTTGGTATCCTTTCTACTCGGCTATCAACTACTGTAACCTGGTTCTTAAGAAAGCCGAGGGTGTTATCGCTGTTGACCCTGACTATACACAGGGCGACTATGATGCTAATAAGTCGCAGATGCTGGCTTTGAGAGCTTTCTGCTATTTCTATCTGACAAAGGTGTTCCACGATATTCCCGTGACACCAGGTGCTTATCTGAATAGCAGCGATAACCTCAATGCACCACAGGCTACTCCTGACTCAGTGCTCAATATGTGTATCAATGACCTGAAGGAAGCTGCTAAGTATGCCATCGCAGGTAATACTTATGGTGACTGGCGCGACAAGGGTTATCTGAATCAGGATGGTATCAATGCTATCTTGGCTGATATCTATCTGTGGCGTGCTTCTATCAACCGTGATGCAAGCGATTATCAGGCATGCGTGGATTACTGCGACAAGGTGATTGCTGCCAAGAAGGATGCTTACGAGAATGGCGGAAAGCGCCATCGCTGGGGTGTTGATGAAGAGAAGAAAGACTATTATCTCTCTGATTATGACGATATGTACAGCGACCTGTTTGGACAGGGTGACCAGAATGCCGAAGAGAGTATCTTTGAGTTGCAGTTCCAGAATTCCAGTGTTGCTAACAACGGTTTTGACAAGATGTATTACCGTTACAACAGTGCCACTTCCAATGGCTATGGCTATCTGAAGGTTGCACCTATCTTTGGAAAGGTTAACAAGAATGGTACTGGCGTATGGAATAATAGTGTGGACCAGCGTCTCTATGAATATGTTTATGATGCAGATAACACCAGCGTAGAGCAGTTTGGCATGCGTAAGAACGTGGCTATGCTGTCTGTTGGAACTGGCAATACTGCCGAGAGCAATCCTTCTGGCAGTCGTACATATAGTATGGCCAAGAACTGGATCCTGTATCGTCTCACAGACGTGATGCTGATGAAGGCCGAGGCGCTTGTACAGCTGTATGAGTTGGGCGGTAAGGCTGAAGGCGATACACGTAATGAGGATGCTTTCAATATCTGTAAGTTCGTCAACGACCGTGCGCTGTCGGATGCAAATAAGACTTCTTATGCCATCAAATATTCTACCTATAAGGATAAGATGGAGTCTCTGGTGCTGGCTGAGCGTGCTCGTGAGTTGTGTTTCGAGGGCAAGCGCTGGTTCGACCTGATGCGCTACAACTATCGTCATACGGCAACAAAGGCTGACTTGACAAAGAAGTTGACTGAGGGATATGTGAACAATAGTGACGAGTTCTTTGAGTTGGCATTGCGCAAGTATACGGTTCCTGCCGCTATGCGTGCCAAGATGCGCGATGAGCGTTATCTCTATATGCCGATTAACCAGGACGAGGTGGAAATCAATACCAGCTTGGTACAGAACCCAGTGTACAAATCATCCTCAAAATATTAAAATCAGTAATTAGTAATTAGAAATTAGAAATTATGATTACCAAGATAAACTATAAGAATTGGGGTAGGAATCTGCTGATTCTGGTATTCTCTTGCCCCTTGTTCCTTGCCCCTTGCACCTTTACTTCGTGTGTAGAGGAACCCGATGGCTCAAATCTGTTCTCTTCAGATCAGAAGACCATTGCAGAACTGCTGCGTGACAGAGGCGAACTGTCTGCCTTCTATCGCATTCTGGAGAAGGGTGGTTTCGACAAGTATATGGGCACGTATGGTGAGTACACCTGTTTCGCACCAATGAACGACGGTGTGAACGCTTATCTCGACAGTCTGTATAAAGATGAGTCATACCTCATCTCAAAGGCAAAGATAAAGCACAATGGTATTAAGGAAGATGCCAATTGGGATAACCTCAGTGTGATGGAGAAGGTAAACCTGATGTCTGACTCGCTGTGTGACGACATCTCACGTTTTCACCTTTCTGGTGAGAAGCACCTGCAGGTAGACCTTGACGGTACTAGTACAACGTGGTCTACGATGAAGACTGGTCGTAGCATCCGTGTGGGTGTCTTTTTGGAGAATGCCTATAATCCAGAGTTTGTTGGCCTTACCAGCTTGAATGATGTTTCCGCTATTCTTGATGGTGATATCGAGGCGGTCAACGGTACCCTCCATGTTTGCTCTAATGTGATTCCCCGTTCTGATCGTACTACTGACGACCAGATGCGTGTAGAGGGTGAGAAGGACCTGAGCATCTTCTATGCTGCTCTTGAGGCTACTGGTTATACCGACACACTGTTGATTGAGAAGAAGTATAACGCTGACGGTACGGTGAAGACCTATGATCTGGGTACCAATCACAATGACCGTGATGGTAACTCTCTCTATTATCCAAAGGAGTGCATGATTAAATGGACTGTCTTCGCTGAGACCGATGATGTGTTCCATGCTGCAGGCATTAACAGTTTCGAAGACCTGAAGGCCAAGTGCGTAGAGTGGTATGGCAACTGTGGTGCATGGTATGACTATATCAATGAGAAGGGCATCACCATCAGTACGGGCGACGACTATACCAACCCGTTCAACGTGGTGAATATGTTCGTGGCTTATCACATCCTGCGTGCCGGTATGCCTATCGACCGCATCGTGCATGAGTATTGCGCACGTACAACAGGTCAAGGTACAACGAATCCTCCTGCGTGGAACTTCAGTTTTGGTTATGAGCCTCAGGAGTATTTTGAGACCATGTTGCCCAACACGCTGTTGAAGGTATGGCAGACCAATCCTATGAGTTCTAAAGACCTCTGGCTGAACCGCTATCTGACTAATAACACGCTGACATCAAAACTCGGTATGTTTGGTACGCCTGGTGATGGCGACCATGTGTTGAAGTTCAAGGGTGTTCCTGTTGATCGTAACAATAGCGTGGAGACCTTGAATGGTTATATCCATCGTATTAAGGATATCCTGGTATATAATCAGTATGCGAAGGACGCGCTGCATGAGCGTCTGCGCTTCGACTCTTCAACCTTCCTCTATGAGTTGATTAACAATGGCCTGCGTGGTGCAACCGTATCACAGGTAAGTTCTATGAATGGTGGTGGTGACGGTAACCGTGTGGCATTCCAGAACAACTATTTTGATAATATCGTTTGCTATAACCCTGGTACTCTGCTCCGCTTCAATGTGATGGGCTTGTGGCGTGCACATAATGGTGACCAGTTCCAGGGATGGGATGTGTATGACTTCGCCATCAAACTGCCTCATGTGCCTACAGGCGATTATGAGTTGCGTATCATCTATCCTCCTATGGCTCGTGGTGGACTGATGCAGTTCTATCTGGGTAACTCTTCAAAGCAGTCGGATATGGTGGCTATCGGTATCCCCTTCGATGCTTGTGCTGATCCTTATAAGGATGCAACTATCGGTTATGAGGATATCGTGAGCCGTGATGATGATGAGACATCCGACTGTGGTGTGGAGAGCGACCAGCGTATGCATGTACGTGGCTATATGCGTGCTCCGGCTTCTTTCGCACGCGGTACCTATAATACGGTTACTGATCCCTTGACTTATTCTGAAGATGACATCTATTCGGCTGCCAAGCAGATTATCGGTGGTACCAGCTGTCGTTCTGAGACTGGTTACGGCACAATGATGCTGCGCCGTATCATCACCACTCAGCGCTTTGAGCAGGGTAAGGACTACTGGTTGCGCATCAAGAACCTGGTGAACGATACCAACCTGGGTTGGTCGTTCGACTTCGTGGAACTGGTGCCTCTCGATGTTGTAAACAGTCAGAACATGTCTGAGGACTGGTACTAAAGACCCACCCCCGACCCCTCCCTGCAGGGAGGGGAGTGGTTAGACATTAAATTGAAAATTAAAAATATAATAATATGAAACATCTAATATGTAATAAAACAAAGGAGTTACTTCGTTTTATGGTCTATATACTCCTCCCCCTCACAGGGGGAGGCTGGGTGGGGGTCTCTTGCTCCGATTACGATGACTACAACACTGTGCCAGGTGTGTTTGGTGGTGACCAGACTGGAGCCAACAACACGTTGTGGGAGAATATCACCAACGATCAGGAGTTGACAAAGTTTGCTGACCTTGCCCGTAAATGTAATTTCTCGGAGGTTCTTAACAGTCCGCGTTTCTACACCGTGTGGGCACCTGTCAACGATGCCATCAGTGATGCGGAGTATAACCGCCTCATGGCAAGCGACAGCGCTACTGTGCTGAAGCAGTTCATGCAGCAGCACATCACGGAATACAACTATCCTATTTCTGCTGCGCTCGACAGTACAACCATCGTGTCGCTCAACGCGAAGCATCATCCTTTTACACAGACTTCATTCGATGGGCTGTCATATAATGCCATCAATATAGCCTCAAACAATGGTGTGATGCATAAACTCAACGGTATGTCTGAGTTCCATAATAATCTCTATGAGAATATTGACAACTTGGAGGGATGTGATTCTATCAAGAAATACATCCAGAAGTATGATGAGTATTATCTCGACGTCAATGCTTCTATCATTGGTCCGTTGCGCGATGGTAAGCAGACCTATCTGGACTCTGTGATGAAAAAGCGTAATAACGTGATTCGTACGATTATGCGTGCCGATCTTGAGGAGGAAGACAGCACATTCTGCATGCTGATTCCTAATGATAAGGCATGGGATGCTGCCTACGCCGCTATCAATCCTTGCTATAATTACATCCCCAAGCTGGACTATATGGACCTCGCAAAGAAGACCACCGTTGCTTCTTCCATCAAGGCCACCGATGCGAAGGCCGACAAGGCTTCTGAGGCTGATGTGGAACTGCAGGACTCTCTGACACGTCGTAATATCGTGAGCAATCTGGTGTTCTCTGCTGGCTATCCCCAAAATATGCCTTTGTTCGGTGAGGGTACGCTGACGGCAGATGACTCTCTGTATTCTACCAGCGGACGTTATCTGACCAATGCGAAGTCGGTACTGGATCACACGATTGGCATCAACGAGATGAGTAATGGTATGACACGTATCATTGACTCACTTTCGTTCACATCTTGGAACACCTACAACCCCGTGATCAGTTCTACACGTCCGGATGCAACGATGAAGGTGAACAAACTCACCAACCATAATATTCCTCTGGATAATCTGGTGGGACGCGACAGCCTGTTCAGTAAGGTGCCTGAGATGTTCCGTCAGTGGCTCTTCCCAAGAAACTCACGCTTCTTCTCATACGTGGCTGTTGACAGTGCCAATATCGATGGTACAACAGGTAAGCCTGAGTTCAATTTCGCACTGAAGGGCGTTCGCTCTGCAACATATCATATCTATGTGGTCACAGTTCCTGCACAGGTGGAGGAGCCGGAGGCTGATGTGAAGCCTTACTACCTGCGATTCTACCTCAGTTGGACTGATGCTGCCAACAAGCAGCAGCTTACAGTTCTGCCAAAGGGTGCTAAGACAACGCAGGAAATGACTACCGACAAAGGTACAAACACGGCTACCGTGACTTATCTGGGTGACCCAGGCCGTGTGAATGTGTTCGACCTTGGCGAGTTTACCTTCCCTGCTTGTTATTACGGATTGGATGCTTATCCCAGTCTGCTGATGATGCACACCAAGAGTTACACCTCTTCTGCTAACCGTAAGAAGTACGACCAGCAGATGCGTGTGGCAGGTGTCTACCTCGTTCCAAAGGAATACAATGATTTCTGGACTAACTCTTCTAACGATTAATGACAACGATGAAAAGTATGATATATAACTATATACAGCGTCAGAGTCTCAGACTCTCACTCTGTGCCATCGCTTTAGCTGCATGTTCTGTGTCTTACGCTCAGGACGAAGATACTGAAGACGAGGAGTTTGCTGGTTTGAAGGCTCCGAAACGCGCGGTGGTTGCTGATACCAATCCAACCTTCTACGTGCAGGGCGTCGTTGTCGACGAGGCCACAAAGTTGCCTTTGTCTGGCGTACGTATTCAGGCGCTTAACGACAAGCGTTATGTAGCCATGACCGATGATGAGGGTAAGTTTTCAATTAAGGTGCCTACCTTCACAACATCACTGTTTGTTCAGACACCTACTTATATCTCGCAGCAGGTAAGTATCATTGCCGGCAAGGAGAAGCAGAACGTATGCGTCCAGATGCTGAGCGATGCTTTTGCACAGATGTACACGGATGGTACGACGATTACTGCCAGCAATAGTTTCGTGGCTAGTGGAAACGGTCTCTCTATTGATGAGGAGATGACTGCAAAACTGGGTGGCGATATCCGTATGAACATGCATTCTGGCAACCTGGAGCAGGGTGCTGCTATGTTTATCCGCGGTATCAGTTCTCTCAACGGCAATGCCCAGCCTCTGGTTATCCTTGATGGTGTTGAGCTTGATATGCAGCAGAACCGTGAGTCGCTGCATCTGGGTGACATCTTCAATATGCTGTCAACCATCTCTCCCGAGGATATCGACAAGGTAACGGTGCTGAAGAATGCTACTGCCCTCTATGGTGCCCGTGGTGCCAATGGTGTCATCATCATTGATACGAAGCGTGGTCACTCTATGGCAACACGTATCGATGCCAAACTGGGAGTGGGGTGGACCTTTACGCCAAGCTATCCTAAGATGATGAACGCTGCACAGTATCGTAACTATGCCGTAGAGCAGCTGGGTACTATCGCTGAGGTTCAGAACCGCATCGGTTCTTCTACCAATCCCTTGCAGTTTAATTTCCTCAACGATGCGAAGGACGGTTATTATTACAACACCTATCATAATGATACCAACTGGAGCGACTATGTGTATCGCACAGCCCTGACCCACAACTACAGCATCAACGTGCAGGGTGGTGATGACATCGGTATGTACAACCTCTCTGTGGCTTATATTCAGACCATGAAGAATATCAAGTCAACGAGTTTTGACCGTATCAATGTGCGTTTCAATACGGATATCCATCTGCTTTGGAACCTCACCACGAAGTTCGACATGTCGTTCTCACGTTCAAACACCAACCTCTTCGATGATGGTATCTCGGAAAACCTGAACTCAGGTGTGATCACTTCACCCGCATTCCTGTCGCTGATTAAGAGCCCCTTGCTTAGTCCTTATCAGTATAACAAGAATATTGAGGCGTTTACCTCTCTGCTTGCTGATGCCGATGACCTCTATAGCACACTGGAAGACGGCAACTACTCGCAGGCTAACCCCTTGGCTCTGATGACCTATGGTAGCGGTGAGCGTAAGAACCGCAACGAGAATACATTCTTCAACGTGGCTATCGCTCCTACCTATGAGATTAATAAGGACTGGTCTGTTACTTCTCATTTCAGTTACTATCTGAACCGTAACTCTCAGGCTTATTATCGTCCCAATATCGGTCTGCCTTCTTTCGCTATCGAGAATCTCGGTACCGTATATTCTAAGACGGCTTCAATCTTCTCAAAGGAGATCAATGTGCTGAGCAATACTCATGTTGACTGGAACAAGAAAATAGGTGCTCACACCATCGCAGCTACGGGTGGTTTCCGCTATACCTATTTCTCTTACGACAACAGTGACTTGGCTACACAGTATTCTACAAAGGGTGAGGATGATAAGAACCCGAAACTGGGTACTGGTAATAATGTCTATGCTACGGTGACGGGTGCTGACGATGTATGGAAGAACATGCAGTGGTATGCCTCTGGCGACTATAACTACATGAACAAATACTTCGCTACGGTTTCTCTGCTTGCTGAGGCCAACAGTCGTTTCGGTTCTAATGCCAGCAACGGCATCAAACTGGCAGGCGTGAAATGGGCTATCTTCCCCAGCGTACAGTTGGGTTGGGTGCTCTCTAACGAGAACTGGTTCCCCAAGAATTCTGGTATCAACTACCTGCGTCTGAATGCCGGTTTCGATATGAGTGGTAACGATGACATCAGCAACTATGCTGCTCGTACTTCATTCAACACGGTGCGTTATAACTACACACAGATTGGTATGCAGCTCACGAATGTGGGTAACGAGGAAATTAAGTGGGAGACAACTTCTAAGTTCAATATCGGTCTGCAGGCTAACTTCTTGCACAACCGCTTGGGCGTCAATGCCAACTACTTCATCCACAACACCAAGGATCTGCTGACGCTGAAGACCTTCGAGAATCCTATCGGTGGTATCAACAACTACTGGACCAACGATGGTGAGTTGCGCAACACTGGTTTTGAGGTTGGTGTCAACGGTAAGCCCATCTCTTTGAAGGACTGGCACTTGGAAATCGGTGCTACCGTGGGCCACTACAAGAACGAGGTGAAGGCCCTGGCTAATGGCAACTACACCTCTTCTATCTATGGCACAGACAATATCCTGACTTCTGTGGGCAATCCCGTGGGCGTGTTCTATGGCTACAAGACCAAGGGCGTCTTCTCTACTACTGCCGATGCACAGGCTGCAGGTCTCTTCCTGGTCGACGAGACTGGTGCCAAGCAGTATTTCCAGGCTGGCGACGTGATCTTCGACGACTTGAACGGTGACCATCAGATTGACGAGACCGACAAGACCATCATCGGTGATCCTAATCCTGATATCTATGGTAATATCTTCCTCAACCTCAACTGGAAGCGCTTCACGCTGGGCATGACGTTCAACTACAGTCTGGGTAATGATGTGTACAACTATCAGCGCTCTATCCTGAATAGTGGTTCTACGCTCTACAACCAGCAGGTGGCCGAGATTGCCCACTGGCGTTACGAGGGTCAGCAGACCGATCTGCCTCGCCTGTGCTATGGCGACCCCATGGGCAACAACCGCTTCTCTGACCGTTGGATCGAGGATGGC
>JAEEGG010008224.1_pt1 | contig 23737 bp, 16 predicted proteins | sample 9134161 | NCBI WGS metagenome assembly JAEEGG01 (sample SAMN16246543, study PRJNA631951) | gut metagenome | biome: gut microbiome; feature: rumen; material: CR-attached | host: Bos | place: Iran: Karaj | collected 2018-10
ATCGGTCTGCTGGCCAAGAACTCCATCCTGATTGTGCAGTTCGCCCTGGAGCGCCGCCAAACGGGTATGGCCATCTCATGGAGCGCCGTGCTGGGTGCCGCAGCCCGTCTGCGTCCTATCCTCATGACGTCGCTGGCCATGATCATCGGCCTGCTCCCGCTGATGTTCGCATCGGGCGTGGGCAAGAACGGCAACCAGACGCTGGGTGCGGCAGCCGTGGGCGGCATGCTCATCGGTACGCTCTGCCAGATCTTCGTGGTGCCCGTCCTGTTTGTGGTCTTCCAGTCGCTGCAGGAGAAGTTCCGTCCGATGAAGTTCGAGGGCGACGAGGAGAATCCCGACGTGGCCACCGAGCTGCAGCAGTATGCTAAACGACCGAAAGAATACGAATTAGAGAAATAAGCCCACCCCCGACCCCTCCCAAAGGGAGGGGAGGTTGAATAGACTTTCTAAATAATCAAGAACAAAAAGATATGAGTATAAAAGGAATCATTGGAAGTATCTTAAAGCCCCTCCCTTGGGGAGGCGTTGGGATAGGCCTCCTACTACTGTCGAGCTGCGGACTTTACAACAAGTACGAGCGTCCAGAGGTCAACGCCACAGGACTGATTCGCGACGTAGTCTCGGATGTCGACACCCTGGTGGTGAACACCGACGAGAACTTCGGACAGCTGCCCTGGCGTGAGGTATTCACTGACCCGCAGCTGCAGTCGCTCATCGAGACGGCGCTGGAAAACAACACCGACCTGCGCAACGCCGCGCTGAACGTGCAGATGATGCAGGACATGCTCAAGGTGGCCAAGCTGGCCTTCCTGCCAGGCGTCGCCATCTCCCCCAGCGGCACCATCAGCCGCGTGCAAATGGACGGAGCCACCACGTCGAAGACCTACCAGCTGCCCATCTCCGCCTCGTGGAATGTTGACCTCTTCGGCAACATCCTCTCGCAGAAGCGCTCTGCACAAATGCAGCTGCTCATGGTGAAAGACTATCAGGTGGCAGCGCAGACAGGCATCATCTGCGGCGTGGCCACACTCTACTACACACTGATGATGCTCGACGAGCAGCTGGCCATCGTCACCGACATGGAGGGGCTGGTCAAGGAGACGTGGGAAATGATGAAGCTGCAGATGCAGCTGGGCCGTGCCCGCTCCACCAGCGTCCAGAGCGCCGAGGCCAGCTACTACAGCGTGCAGGCGCAGAAGGTAGACCTGAAGCGGCAGATACGCGAGATGGAGAACTCGCTCTCCTTGCTGCTGAACGAGGCCGGCCATCGCATCGACCGCGGACAGTTCTACAACCAGCACCTGCCTGAGAAGTTCTCGGCCGGCGTAGGTGCCGAGCTGCTGTCGAACCGTGCAGACGTGCACGCCGCCGAGATGGCTCTGGCTCAATGCTTCTACGACGTGGAGACCGCCCGCTCACGCTTCTATCCGAACATCACCATCACCGGCAGCGCCACCTTCACCAACAACGTGGGAGGCATTGTCAATCCTGGCAAGTGGATACTCTCAGCCCTGGGCAGCCTGACACAGCCCATCTTCCAGCACGGACAGATAGTGGCCGGACTGCGTGTGGCCAAGGCTAAGCAGGAGCAGGCCCTGAACACCTGGCAGAACACGGTGCTGAAAGCCGGAAACGAGGTGAGCAACGCCCTGTTGACCTACAACAGCAGCGAAGAGAAGAGCCGTCTCGACCAGAAGCAGGTGGAGCTTTACGAGCAGAACGTAGAGGACACACGTAAGCTCTACACCTCAAAGGGCAGCAGCTACCTAGAGGTCATCCAGGCACAAAGCTCCCTGCTCAACGCCCGCATCTCGAAAGTCAGCGACGACTTCGCCAAGATGCAGGCCGTGGTCAGCCTCTACCAGGCACTGGGCGGCGGCAGCAAATAGCACAGAAGACATAGTATATATGAAGACACAGTAACATAGTAACAGATTAACATAAATAGGAATAATAACGACAAATGGTAATCATCTGAAATCAATTATCCGTCACCACATCCTTCCGTTACCCTGTTTCAACTTATTTGTTACTCTGTTACTCTGTCTTTAAAAATAGTTACTCTGTTACTCTGTCTTTTAAAAAAAAGTTACTCTGTTACTCTGTCTTAAAAAAAAGTTACTCTGTTACTCTGTCTTAAAAAAAAGTTACTCTGTTACTCTGTCTTAAAAAAAAGTTACTCTGTTACTCTGTCTTAAAAAATAGTCACTCTGTTACTCTGTCTTATACCCTGTTACTCTGTCTATAAGTTATTCTGTTCATAAACCCCTGTTAATATGTCAACCAGCGATATTTCCCCCAAGGCCGAGATCAGCCCCAAGGCCCGCATCGGCAACAACTGCAAGATATTCCCCTTTGTCTACATAGAGGACGATGTGGTCATCGGCGACAACTGCATCATCTTCCCCTTCGTGAGCATCCTCGACGGCACCCGCATGGGTGGCCACAACAAGGTGCACCAGGGAAGCGTCATCGGTGCCCTGCCGCAGGACTTCGACTTCCGTGGCGAGAAGTCGGAGTGCATCATCGGCGAAAACAACATCATCCGCGAGAATGTGGTCATCAACCGTGCCACCCATAACGGCGGCAAGACCGTCATCGGCAACGACAATGTGCTGATGGAAGGCGCTCACATCTCTCACGACACGAAGGTGGGCAACCGCTGCGTCTTCGGCTACGGCACGAAGATTGCCGGCGACTGCGAGATAGAGGATGGCGTCATCTTCAGCTCGTCGGTCATCGAGAATGCCCAGACCCGTGTTGGCCAGGGCGCCATGATTCAGGCAGGCACCACCTTCTCGAAGGACGTGCCGCCTTATATCATCTGTACCAAGCGCTCGGAGTATGGCGGTGTGAACTTCACCATGGGCAAGGCCTACGGTGTCGACGAGAAGACGCTGAAGCACATCGCCAATGCCTACCGCCTCGTCTTCCTCGGCCAGACCTCAGTCTTCGATGCCGTCTTGCAGATAGAGCAGCAGGTGCCCGACAGCGCTGAAATCCGCCACATCATCGAGTTTATCCGCGCCACTAAGCTCGGCATTATCTCGAAGCTATAGCTACCATATTATTTTGGCAACGATATAGCAGTTGACACTTAATCAATTATTCCGCATGGCGCTCCCCTCCCCTCAAGGGGAGGGGAAAGGCTACCGCCGGAGAAGAATTCCCAGGTCAACTGCTAAGTCATTGCCATTATTTTTCACGCTTCGGAGATGACCCAGTCCTCGGGAGCGCGGGTGTCGGCGTTGAACTTCACGCCGACCTTTACTACTTTTCGGTCGTCCGTCTTGTAGGGAATGGCGTAGCCCTTCCCGTCGATCTGCTCCAGAGCGGCCTTGGCACTATCGTGCACCTTCAGCTCAAAAACATAGACGGTGTCGGGTAGCCAGACCACCATGTCGGCCCTACCGCCGGCACACTTCACCTGAGTGCGGGCATAGACGTTCAGCATCGAGAAGATGAGGTAGAACGTGTATTCAAAAAAGCCCTCAGCGGTGGCGACGTCCTTAAGTTTCTCCTTAAAGCCCTCCACATAGGGCACGCCTGCCAGAAAAGCCTGCATCTCCCGCATGGCCAGGTCGACATTGCCCCTCTTCAGGGCACGCCAGAACTTCAAGGCAAATCCGGCCTGCACAGCTCCGTTGTCCAGGCCGGTATAGATGGGCAGCAGCCCCCTGATATAGCCTATGCGTACTTCCTGATTGGGAATGGAGAGGATGTAGGAATCTCCCTCGCGGTCGTAGTCCTTGATGGTCAGATAGCCGCTCTGATAGAGCAGCGGGAGGGCGCTTTTCATGTTCTCCGTGGGCTGGTCGAACTCAGAAGCAAATGTCTCAAGGCGGTCAAGCGACATGATGTCGGTCTTGAAGTGCTGCATCTGGTGGATGAGGAAGGTCGGAGTGCCGCTCTCAAACCAATAATAGCTGACCTTCCTTTGCTGGAAGGCTTTCAGCAGGCTGAACGGGTTGTAAATTTCCTCCGAATCCTCCGTGAAGTGATAGCCGTCATACTGTAGCTTCAGCTTCTGATGCATTTCTTCGTAGGTCATCTCGTTCAAAGCGGCCAGCCTCTCAATATCCTCACGCAGGATGGTCGTCAGCTCACGTTCGGTAATGCCGCAAATATGGCTGAAAACGGTATCCATCGTCACATTCGTCAGGTTGTTGATGGTGGAGAAGATGCTCAGCTGCGAGAACTTGGTGATGCCCGTGATGAAGCAGAACTTGATATAGCGCTCGTTGGCCTTCAGCGGCACATAGAACTCCTGCATCACCTTGCGCTTGGCATCGAGCGTCCTTTCTTCTTGGAGATCTTCCAGAAGAGGAGCGTCATACTCGTCAATGACGACCACTACTTGTTTGCCCGCCTTTTCGTAGGCACGCTGAATGATTCCCGTCAGACACTGTCCCGGAGTTTCTTCTTGCTGTCTCCTGCCGTATTGTTCCAGCAAATCACTCAGTATAAACATCAGCGACTGGCGCAAGTCATCTGCCGTTTCCCTACCCTTCGCCATACTCAGGTCCAGCCGAATGACGGGATACCGCTCCCACTCCTTCTCCAGCTGCATAATCTTCAACCCCTCGAAGAGTTCGCGCTCCCCCAGGAAGTAGGACTCCAGCGTGGAAGTCAGCAGCGACTTGCCGAAACGGCGCGGACGGCTCAAGAAGACAAACTTGGCATAGCGAGTCAATTGCCATACCAAGTCTGTCTTGTCTACGTACACATAACCTCCACGGATAATCTCCGAGAATGTCTGAATACCTATAGGGTATCTTCTATTCTGCATACATCCTGTCTATTTCTTTGCGGTAGTTCTCGTTCAGCACGCGGCGCTTGATCTTCAGCGTGTTGGTCAGCTCGCCTCGCTCCAGTGAGAAGGGCTGGGGCAGCAGGGTGAAGCGCTTCACCTGCTCATACTGTGCCAGCTGCTGCTGCAGGGTGTCGATGCGCTCCTGCAGCATCTGGTGTATCTTCACGTTCTGACAGAGGTCGCGACGGTCGGTGTAGGAGATGCTGTGCTCACGGGCATACTCCTCCAGCAGGCGGTATTCGGGGATGATGAGTGCCGAGACGAACTTCCGCTCGTCGGCGATGATGGCAATCTGGTCGATATACTTGTCCACCAGCAGCTTCGACTCTATCATCTGCGGGGCGATGTACTTGCCGTTGGAAGTCTTAAAGAGATCCTTGATGCGGTCCTTCAGGTATAGCTCGCCATCCTTCAGGTAGCCCGAGTCGCCGGTGCGGAAATAGCCGTCGTCGGTGAACGACTGACGTGTCAGGTCGTCGCGGCGGTAGTAGCCACGGGTGATGGTGGGACCTTTCAGCAGCACCTCGCCCTCTTCGCTGATGCGGATGCTGATGCTGCTGATGGGCCGGCCTACGCTGCCCACGGTGTAGGGCTCGCCCATGTGGTCGCAGCTGACGGTGGCCAGACTCTCCGTCAGGCCGTAGCCAACAATCATGTTCAGCCCGATGGCATGCACAAACTCCTCCACATGCTGGCTCACCGTAGCGCCGGCCGTGGGGAAGAAATGGGCGTTCTCCAGCCCCAGTTCCTTGCGCACGAGCGAAAACACCGTCTTGTTCAGCATCTCATATTCCAAATGCAGGCCCACCGGCGGGCGCTTGCCCCGTGCCACATATTCTATATTGTGCTTGCGCCCCACCTCCAGTGCATGATGGAAGAGCTTGCGCTTCACGGTGCTGGCAGTCTCTATCTTCTCCGACACGCCCATGTAGACCTTCTCCCAGAATCGGGGCACGGCGCTCATGCACGTGGGGTGCGTCTCGCGCATCGACTGCTGCACCTCCATCGGGTTGGTATTCACGATGAGTCGAGCGCCCACGGTGAGGCAAAGTATCTTCCATCCCTTCTCAAAGATATGGGTAAAGGGCAGGAAATTCAGCACACGGTCGCTGTCGGTAACGGGCACGCACTCATGATTGGCCTCCATGGCGGCGTGATACTGTCCACAGGTCAGGATGACGCCCTTCGAGTCGCCCGTGGTGCCGCTCGTATAGAGGATGTTCGCTATGTCATCCATCGAGGCCTCACGTGTCAGGCTGTCCACCTCGCTCTGGCGGGGCAGCCCCTCGCCCAGGCGCAGGAAGTCGTCGAAGTGCATGGCCGTCTTGTCACCCTCGGGAATACTCACCGCAGGGTCGAAGACGATGATGCGCTCCAGCGTCTGGCAGGTGGCGAAGACGCGGCGCGCCTTGTCATACTGCGCCTGCTCTCCCACGAAGAGGAAGCGGATGCCGGCATCGTGGATGATGAACTGAATCTGCTGCTCCGACGAGGTGGCGTAGAAGGGGATGGTCACGGCCCGGATGCCCCACGCGCCAAAGTCGGTGAAGAGATACTGCACCGAGTTCTGTGAAAACACGCCCACGTTCTCCTGCACCTGTACGCCCAAGTTGAGCATGGCGTTCGACACAAGTCTTACCTTCTGGGAGAATTCATTCCATGAGTACGACTTCCACTGCGACGAGCCGAAATCCTTGTAGATAAGGGCCTCACGGTTGCCCAACCGGGCAGCCACGTCGTGCACCAGGCGCGACAGATGACTGTTCACTTGCTCCATAACCTTCACATTTATCGTTTCCACTTGCAAAGATAATGAAAAGATGGCACTTTTAAGACAGTTTTCCGGAGTTTTTTTGTTTTTTTTAGAAAAAGTTTTGTAACTTTGCAGGCAGTTTATTTGAAACTATAAATTATTATGCAAGGAACAATGAAAAACTGAGGCATGCGCGCAGCAATGATGCTGTTCGTCCTGCGCTGCGCTTCATGGAAGCCATGGCTTACGAAGTGACCATTGTAACAACCTTGAACCAGTAATCACCTATAAAGGTAAAGAAACTAGATTATGACTACGTACACACAACGACTCCTGGCAGGCCTGGCAACGATGGCCTGCCTCTGCTGCCCGGAGGGCACGCAAGCACAGATCCGCCTCAACCAGGTGGGCATGTACCCCAATCAGGAAAAGACTGCCGTCATCGAGGGGTCGGCAGGCTCCGTCACCATCACCAGCGATGCTACGGGCCGCAAGGCCGCTAAGGCGCGCGTGCTGCGCAAGGCCGTGTCGCCCTGGTCGAAGAAGCAGCGCACCGTCGTCGACTTCTCCTCGCTGACGCAGCCCGGCACCTACACCATCCGCAGCGGCAAGGAGTCGGCCCAGTTCACCATCGCCGACCAGGCCCTGCGCCCGCTGACGGCTGCCGTCTTGAAGGCTTTCTACCTCACCCGCTCGGGCATGCCCACAGAAGCCCGCTATGCCGGAGCGTATGCCCGTCCCACCGGTCACCCCGACACCCGAGTGCTCATCCACCCCTCGGCCGCCTCGCTGGGCCGACCGGCTGGCAGTGTCATCTCCTCGCCCTGGGGCTGGTACGACGCCGGCGACTACAACAAATACATCGTCAACTCGGCCTTCTCCGTGGGCATCGTGCTCTGCTCCTACGAGCAGAACAAGCACTACTTCGACGCCCTCAGCGTGAACATTCCCGAGAGTGGCAACGGCACCGCCGACGTGCTCGACGAGATGTACTACAACCTGCGGTGGATGCTCACCATGCAGGATCCCTACGACGGCGGCGTCTACCACAAGCTGACCACGCCCAACTTCGAGGGCTTCGTCATGCCCGCCGACTGCCACCAGCAGCGCTATGTGGTGCAGAAGAGCACCTGCGCCACCCTCGACTTTGCCGCCGTGATGGCTCAGACGGCACGCATCTTCAAGGACAGCAAGGACTATCCTGAGCTGTCGGAACGGGCAGCCCGCGCCGCCATGGCCGCCTGGGGATGGGCCGAGCGCAACCCCCGCGTGTTCTACATGCAGGAGCAGATGAGCCGCCAGCACAAGCCAGCCGTCAGCACCGGCACCTACGGCGACATGAACGCCAACGACGAGTGGTACTGGGCAGCCACCGAGCTCTACCTGCTCACGGGCGACGAGCAGTTTGCCACCGTTGCCGCCAGCCACCAGCCCAAGCGGTTTTCAGCACCCACCTGGGGCAACGTCGCCTCGCTGGGCGTGTATGAAGTGCTTTCAAATGAAAAACTGATGAAAAAAGATGGAGCGACGTCTCAGCAGGGGGCTACTCTTTCCTCTCTCCTCATAAGCTATTGCGACAGCCTCGTCGCCACCACCGCTGCCTCGTCGTTCCAGACGCCCTGCGGCAACAGCCCGCGCGACTTCGGCTGGGGCTGCCTGGCCGAGGCATTCTGCACCAACGGCCTGTCGCTGCTCTATGCCTATCGGCTGACGGGCGAGCAGAAATATCTGACTGCCGCACAGCAGAATGCCGACTATATCCTGGGGCGCAACGCCACGGGCTACTGCTACGTGACAGGCTTCGGCACACGCAGCCCCCAGCATCCGCACCACCGCCTGAGCGAGGCCGACGGCATTGCAGCACCCTACCCCGGCCTGCTGGTCGGCGGACCGAACCCTGGACAACAGGACAAGGGCGACAACGTGCACTATCCCAGCCAACTGCCCGACGAGTCGTACACCGACGAGATGCCCAGCTACGCCTCCAACGAGATAGCCATCAACTGGAATGCCTCGCTGCTCGCCCTCCTGGGCTGGCTGGAGGCTGAGCAGAAATAGCCTGCAACAGCTGTAACGCCTTTCTTCGCGCGTGCGCGCGTATTAACGCGCGAAAAAAGGCGCTACATGCGCTACTTTGAGGCTCAAGCGGCTGATATACAGCACAATATTTGTAGCTACAAGCTCCCAAAAGGAGCTACCGGTGTAGCTACAGGAAGCGAGGAAAAGGGAACAAGGCCAATTCTCTAGAGAATATTGTCAAACGGCGTTCGTATTTTTTCAAACGGCGTTCGCATTTTTCCAAACGGCGGCAGTATTTTCTCAAACGGCGTTAGTATTTTCTCAAACGGCGTTAGTATTTTCTCAAACTGAGGCATTATTTCCCTGAAGACTACCTGTAGCTCCAGAGTAGCTACTGTGTAGCTCCTTTTTGCGGCTTGTAGCTACAAACAACCGGCTAGCAATCAGTCTATTAGCCCCTAATGTAGCGCCTGTAGCTCCTTTTTTTCGTTTTTACTACGCGCGCGCGTGAGAAATAAGGCCATCATCTCATATTTCGGGATGAGGACATTCTATTTGCGGAGGGGAAAGGTGGTAAATAGGCCCACTACTATATCTTTGCCAGAATATGGTACAGCAAATTGAACGACCTGGTGCAGAAGGCGGCTTCGCGGCTTGGTCACCCTCGAAACGCCATTTACTGATATTCCCTGACTCGGAGGATGCGGATGTCGTCGACGGGGCGGTCGTAGTCGTCGGTGAAGGCCTGCTGGATGCGCTTCACCACGTCGAGCCCCTCGGTGACTTCGCCGAAGACAGTGTATTGTCCGTCCAGATGAGGAGTGCCGCCAACCTTGCGGTAGAGATCCGTCATCTCGGGCGTCATCAGGACGCGGTGCTGGGTCATGGTGTCCAGGCGTTCGCCAATAGTCTTCAGGTCGGCCGATGAGAAGGTCTTCCCCCACACGATGTAGAAATGGCTTCCACTGGAGCGACGCTCCGGGTTGACATCGTCGCCCTCCCTGGCCATGGCCAAGGCCCCTCGGCGGTGATGGTGCAGCAGGTGTCCGTCGGCGGCAAACAGCTCTGGCTCAATGGTATAGCCCACGTCGCCCTCGCCCACTGTGGCTCCCGGCTCCGCGTGGCGGCTCGTGGGGTCACCGGCCTGAATCATGAAGTTCCTGATGACACGGTGGAACAGCAGCGAGTCGTAGAAATGCTCCCTGGCCAGGCGCAGGAAGTTGTCGCGGTGCAAGGGCGTGTCATCGTAGAGCGTCAGCAGGATGTTCCCCTCCGTCGTCTCCATCAATACCTGCTTGCGCTGCCCTGTCGCGGGAAGCACGACAGACAGCGCAAGCAGCAGAATCAAGGTTTTCACTTCTCTCATTTCGTAACTAACCTCAATAATCCGTGATTTATACTACCCACGAATCACCGCGAATTAATCATCAATCATTCAGCGCTTATAGCACTCGAAGATGGTGCTGACCATGCTCTTCGGCAGCTTCGGCGTAAAGAGACTGACAATCCAGACAACGGGGAATCCGCCCAGCATGGCGATGGCACCGCAGTTGATGGGGTTGATGGGGTTGCCCAGCAGCATGTTGATGACAGTGAGACCCACGCCCCAGATGAAGCAGGCCCAGACGCTGATGCGGGTGACGCCGCGCCAGTAGAGGCCGAGCATGAACGGTGCCAGGAAGGCACCGGCCAGGGCGCCCCATGAGATGCCCATGAGCTGGGCGATGAACGTCGGCGGGTTGAGGGCAATGAGCAGGGAGATGGCGATGAAGAACATGATGAGCACGCGCATCACCACCACCTTGCGGCGCTCTATCTTCTCAGCCACGATGTCGTCGATGGAGCCCTCCTCCACCTCGCCCGGCAGCGCCTTCTTGTCGCGGTAGATGAGGTCGAGGGTCATCGTCGACGAGGAGGTGAGCACCAGCGAGGCCAGCGTCGACATCGATGCCGAGAGCACCAGCAGCACCACGAGGGCGATGAGCACGTCGGGCAGTGTGTTGAGCATGGCGGGCACGATGCTGTCGAAGGCAATCTTGCCGTTGGCGCCGATGACGGGGTCGTACAGACGTCCGAAACCGCCGAGGAAGTAGCAGCCACCGGCCACGATGAAGGCGAAGATGGTGCTGATGACGGTGCCGCGCTTGATGGCAGCCTCGTCGGTGATGCTGTAGAACTTGCCCACCATCTGCGGCAGGCCCATCGTGCCGAGCGAGGTCAGGATGACCACACCCAGCAGGCCCCACGGATCGGGGCCAAACCAGGAGGCAAAGACGCCCGTCTGCCCGTCGTCGCCAGACAGCGCGCCCAGTTTCGACACGGCCTCGCTCAGTCCGCCCTGTGCCGAGAGCACGGCGGCGATGACGGCCACGATGCCGAAGAGCATGATGATGCCCTGTATGAAGTCGTTCATGGCCGTGGCCTTGTAGCCGCCCAGGATGACATAGACGGCGGTGAGGATGGACATGATGACCACGCAGTACTCATAGGGAATGTTGAAGCCCATCTCGAAAAGGCGCGAGATGCCGCTGTAGACGCCTGCGGTATAGGGAATGAGGAACACGAAGGCGATGATGGAGGCTGCCACGCGCAGTCCCTGATCGCTGAAGCGCGTGCCGAAGAAGTCGGGCATGGTGCGGCTCTCTATGTGCTGGGTCATCAGCTTCGTGCGCTTACCCAGGATGAGCCAGGCCAGCAGCGAGCCGATGACGGCGTTGCCGATGCCAATCCATGCGGAACTGAGTCCGTACTTCCATCCGAACTGTCCGGCGTAGCCCACGAAGACCACGGCGGAGAAATAGCTGGTGCCGAAGGCAAAGGCTGTCAGCCAGGGGCCTACGGCGCGCCCGCCCAATACAAAACCGTCGACACTGCTGGCCTGCTTGCGGGTGTAGACACCCACGCCAATCATCACGGCCAGGAAAATTATCGTTAATAAGACTTTGATTATCATTTCGTTATTTTATTTTTCGAGATTTCGACATTTCGAAATTTCGAGATCTCGAGATTTCGACATTTCGACGTTTCGAGATTTCGAAATCTCGACATTTCGTTATTCCGTTATTTCGTAATTTCGTTATTTCGACTCTCAAAACGCCACCTGCACTTGTGCTTGCAACCAGTTGTAGTCTTTCGAGCTGATATTCTCGCCACAGAGGCAGCGGGTGTATTGAAGCTGCAGGCGGCACTTCTTGTAGAACCAGTATTGCAGGCCCAGCGTGAGGTTGGTCTGGTCCCAGCCGTCCACCTTCGTGTTGCGGTCGTAGGTCTCGCCGCTGGCCACGATGTCGAGGGCATCGACAACGGGAATGCACGTGGTGACATAGCCGCCGCGCGAGCCTACGTCGCCGTCCTCTCCGCCCAGCCACTCTGCACGGATGCTGGCGGGACGGGCCTCCTTATACTTCGAACCGGCATAGGAGAGTGTCTTGTATTCCAGACCGGCGCTGTAGCGGTTGCGCTTGTAGTTGTCGCCCACGTTGATGTCGGGGTTCCAGGCGGCCTTTCCCACGGCACAGCCCGTTCCCAGATAGCCCGAGGCCACCAGGCGCAGCCCGTCGACGGGCTTCACCTCCAGCTTGGCGATGAAGTCTTTCTGGTTGTTCAGGTCCTTGCGGTTGATGCCCTGGCCGCTCATCAGGGCCAGCTCGTAGTGCAGCTTGTTATTCAGCAGGTCGCCGTAGACCTCCAGGCCCATGTCGCGGCCATAGTTCACGCCGTTCAGCGGGTCGGGACCCTCGCCGGCCAGATAGAGCACGGCCTGGGAGTAGACGTCGATGAGTTCGAGCATGGTCGGCGACAGCGGGTTCTCCATTGTGTAGGAATGCTTGAACTGGCCCAGGCGCACGGTCAGGGCCTTGTCGTTGGAGACGCGGTAGTCGGTGTAGAACTCCTGCACCACACTGGAGAAATCGTGCATGAAGAGGAAGGACCAGCGGTCGGTGATGCGGGCCTTCGCCCAGAGCAATGTGCGCTTAAGATTGTACGCGTTAGTTTTTGTGCCGTTCGGGTCTTGATAGCTCCAGCCCCCCTGGGCATAGCCGTTGAGCGTGATTCGACTGGTCAGGTCTTTCATCCAGTCAGGTTCGGAACTCTGTTGCCCCATGGCGGCAACACTACTGAACATTGCCAGCGCTACTGCCAATGTTCTCATTTTGCAAGCTTTTCGTTTCATTTTGTCATAAATAATAGATAGAAAATAGTTCTTGCGGCGGCAAAGGTACAAATAAAATAGCAGAATGACAAAGAAAAAGGCACTTTTCTTTGTCATTCTGTCAAAATAATGATATCGAGCAACCGGCCTGTTCAGCCTTTCCGGGCATTCGGGCAGTGGTCGCACAAAAACTGGTAAACAAAGTCGAAGTCCTCGTCGGCCGCAAAGACCATATTGCGGGAGAAGCGCTCCCTGACCTTGATGACGTTCAAGCGGGGACAGGGGATGAGGCGGCGCACACTATCATAGCCCGACTTCATCGACGTGCGCTTGGCCGCCTGTATTCCCAGACCCACCATAGCCGGTTTGCCGCTGGCGGCTCCTGCCAGGGCAGTGAGCTTGCCTATGGTTCGCGCCTTACTCACTTCGCTGGGCAGTAGCTTGTGCTCCACATCATTCTCGTCCATAATGAAGAGTACGGAATAATTCCAACCGTAGTACCAGGCCACGAAGAAATAGGCCACGAAGCCCAGCACGAAGAAGAACGCCGTGAGCAGCAGGAACCCCCGTGTGATACCCCAGAAATCTTCCAGCTTCATATGGCTGCTGCAACAGCCGAGGAGTACGGTGAACAGCCATACCACACCGAAGCTGACGGCCAGCACCCAGTACACCTCAAACAGGATGGTGGGGTTTTTGAGCATGGGCATGCTGTACACCCACCGGTATTTGCCGTCGGGACACAGCACGGGATGTGTGCTTTTGACGTTGTCGTAGTTCTGCTTACTCTTTGTTTTTTTAGCCATCTTGATGCTGCTTTAGAGTCTTCTACTGCTGCAGGATGATGCCTCCGTTGGGCTGTATCGTCACCTTCGCCTTTCCTTTCTTGTCGGTCTTCAGGGTGGTCAGCGTGGGCTGTCCGCTCTTGGCATCGTCCACATAAAGCTTCAGCTGCGAGCCGACGGGGAAGATGCCGGTAAGGTCGAGCGACAGCTGCAGCGGCTCGGGCAGCGCATTCAGACCTGCCACGTACCAGTCATCACCGTGGCGGCGGGCCAGCACGACGTACTTTCCCGGATAGCCGTCGACGAAGCGGGTCTCCTCCCAGGTGGTGGGCATGGCCTTCAGCCAGTCCAGCTCAAAAGACGGAAGTTCATTCGCCGTGAGGTTGTTGGGCTGCATGGCCACGCACTGGATGGCCGTCTGCATGGTGATGCCGCTGGCCATCTCGAAGATGTCGGTGGTGTGGCGCGGATGGCGGCTCTTGTTGTCGGGCGACAGGTATTTGTTCATGATGATGCCGCCCCAGTCCATGGTGCCCACCGTGTTGCGACAGAAGGGGTGCATGGTCAGGTCGAAAGGCTCGCGCTTGGCGGCTCCCTCGTTGAAGAAGACATTCTCCGAGGCCAGCACAGCCTCCGAGGCCACATAGTTGGGGTACATGCGCTCCCAGCCACGGGGCAGGGTGCAGCCGTGGAAGATGCACTGCAGACCATAGCGGTTGGCATCGTAGAGGATGTCTTCGTAGAGTTTCATCGTCTCCTGCTTGTCGCCGCCGAAGAAATCGACCTTGATGCCTTTCACGCCTATCGACTTCATCCACGCCATCTCGCGGTCGCGGGCCATGCCGGTGTTCATGCACTGGCGCGGCGTCTGCGGGGCGTCGTTCTCGAAGCCGTTGGAGTTGTACCAGAGCATCAGCGACACGCCCTTGCTCTGGGCATAGCGTGACAGCTCGGCGATGCGGTCGCGGCCTATGCGCTCGTCCCACCAGTTGTCCACCAGGCACAGCTCGAAGCCCATGGCCGAGGCAAGGTCGACGAACTTCACCTGGTCGTCGTAGTTGATGCTGTTGTCCTGCCAGATGAGCCAGCTCCAGGTGTAGCGGCCGCTCTGGTAGTCGATGGACGGCTCGTATATCGGCTCCACCACGTCGTAGGCGATGGTGGTCTCGACAATGGGCTTCAGGCTGGTGCCCACGGTGATGGTGCGCCAGGGGGTGGTGCCGGGCAGGGGAATGCCGGGCATGACCGAGCCTACGCCGTTGTTTTCACCCTCCATGGGATAGGCGATGGTGTAGCCGGTCGGGGCGTCGTAGTCGCTGAGGCGGCTGCCGCAGTAGGCACTGCTGACACCTGTCTCAGAAATCAACACCCAGCCGTCCTGTCCGCTTTTCTGCGACGGCGTCGCAGCAAAGGGAACGCGGAACAGGCAGGGGAAGGTGTAGCCCTTCCCGTACTGGCTGCGGGCGGTCATCGGAGCATCGGCCTTGTATTCTTCCTCGTAGCTGGGTTTCGTGCGTTCCCAGCCAATCATCGGGTTGCTCTGCGGCGTGAGGAAGGTGGTGGTACCTTCAGGCAGGCGGAAGCTGGTCTGCTCGCTCAGGATGACGGCACTCTTCGGGTTATCGTTCCGCTGGCGGGGGATGAGGTAGCGGAAAGCCACATCGTTGTCGCTGACAGAGAACTCCATCGACATCCTCTGCCCACGGGCATTCTCAAAACCTACGGTGAGCAGCGTGGCCACATAGTGTATGTGGTGCTGCTTGGCCTGCCGCATCTCGTAGCATTTGTCCACCTGCGAAGCTTTGGTCTCCGTCATCTTCAGGCCGTCGGTGAAGTCGCCGAAGTCGGCCTTAAAGCCCAGTGCCGAAGGCAGCAGCATCGGCTGCCCCTCCAGCGTGACAGCGTATGTGGGGCGTCCGCCCTCGTCGCTCACCGTCACCACCAGTTTTCCGTTTGGCGAAGCCATCGTGGCCTCACGACTCATGGCTGTCAAGGGCAGCACCAGCAGTGCGCCCAGCATCAGGAATCTCACAATCTTTCTCATAGCTAATTAAATTTATGTCAATTCTGCTGCAAAGATAATAAAAAAACTGGAAAAGAAACGCTACTTTAGCAATTATTTATTCAGATTTGCCAAATTACGCTGTGCCAGGGCCATCCCTTGGGCTGCGGCCTGCTCAAGCCAATAGCGGGCTGAGTCGAGGTTTTGCGTCACGCCCTGACCGTCGCGGTACATCGTGCCCAGATTGTTTTGTGCGGCGGCATGTCCACGGCAGGCGGCCTTCAGATACCAGTGACGGGCGGCAGAGAAATCCTGCGCCACGCCATGGCCCGACTGATAGAGCCAGCCCAGATTCGACTGTGCAAGGATGTTGCCCTGCAAAGCGGCCTTGGCAAACCAGCGGGCAGCCTCGGCATAGTCCTGGGCTACGCCCTGTCCGTCCTTGTACATCACGCCAAGGTTGTTCTGTGCCTCCGGCAGTCCCTGCATGGCTGCCTGACGGTAGAAACCGACGGCCACGGCATAGTCGCCCGCCTTGTCGGCAACGACACCCTGCCGCAGCAGTGCCTTGGCATCGGGCAGTGGTCCAGCCTCCACGGAGGGAGGCGCGGTCTGCTCTGTGCTTTCAGCCTGCCCTTCCGGTTGTTCCTTGCTGCTGCATCTGCGGGCAATGACGAGCGCTGCCGCCAGCGCAAGCACGCCTATTATCCATATATCGTTTCGTCTCATGGCCATGTCTTCTCCTTTCTTTGCTGCAAAGTTACGAAAAGTCGAGCGCAAAACAAAAGAAATCCATTTCTTTTTTTTGCCGAGACGGAGTAAGTTCGCCATCTTAATGGCAAAGTTACGAAAAAAACTGGGAAACCTATGCGGAAATACAGAAAATATTTCGTATCTTTGCAGCGTGCTCCAGTTAACGACAAACCAAACTATATGAAGAAGACCGCAATCACATTGTTACTCCTGCTGCTGACAGGAATGACTGCCACAGGACAGAAACAGAAGCCTGTGAACGACGCGAACACACCGCTGCACCTGATGAAGCCCGCCTATCCTCACGGCTATGGCGTGTCGAAGCCCGAAGAGGTGAAGGCCACGATGGACAGGGTGCTCAGCTATATTGCCAGCGTGACGCCCGCCAAGCTTATTGACAGCAAGACCAAGCAGCCCCTTGCCAGCCTTGATGCCGTCAATGCCGACACCCAGCTGGCTCCGGGTGACTTCCGCCTGACCAGCTATGAATGGGGTGTCACCTACAGCGGCGTGCTGGCCGCCTACACGGCTACTGGCGACACGACTTACCGCGACTATGCCCTGGACCGCTTCCGGCTGTTGCGCGACATCGCCCCCCGCTTCCGGTCAATCTACCAAACGCAGAAGAACATCGACGTGAACATCCGGCGTGTCATCGACCCGCATGCCCTCGACGATGCCGGTGCCGTATGCTCGGCCATGATCAAGGCATCGCTCCGCCAGCCGGAGCTGGGCCTGCGTCCGCTCATCGACAGCTACGTGTCCTACATCATGAACAAGGAATACCGCCTCAGCGACGGTACCTTCGCACGCACGCGCCCGCATTATAATACGGTGTGGCTCGACGACATGTTCATGGGCATCCCTGCCCTGGCGCTGATGGGGCGGCTGACAGGTGAACAGCACTACTACGACGAGGCTGCCACACAGGTGCTGCACTTCGCACAGCGCATGTTCGTGCCCGAGGCAGGACTGTTCCGCCACGGATGGGTGGAGAACCCTTCTGCCTCAGACAAAGACTCCAAAGAGGGCGAGTTCCATCCGGCCTTCTTCTGGGGACGTGCCAACGGCTGGGCGCTGCTGACGCTGTGCGAGGTGCTCGACGTGCTGCCCTCCAGCCACCCCGACCGCGCGGACATTCTGGCACTGCTGCGAATCCACATCGCCAGCCTCGCCTCCCGTCAGGGGAAGGACGGATTCTGGCACCAGCTGCTCGACCGCCCCGACACCTACGAGGAGACATCGTGCACCGCCATCTACACCTACTGCATGGCTCACGCCATCAATCAGGGCTGGGTCGACGCCCTGTCGTTCGGCCCCACCGTGCAGCTGGCCTGGCACGCCGTGGAAAGCGCAGTGAACGCCAAAGGCCAGGTGGAAGGAGTCTGCGTGGGCACGGGCATGGGCTTCGACCCCGCCTTCTACGCCTGCCGCCCCACCCATGTCATGGCTGCCCACGGCTACGGTCCTGTCATCTGGGCAGGAGCCGAAATGATCCGCCTGCTTCAGCAGCAGCACCCTAAGATGAACGATTCGGCCGTACAATTCTATCCCCAAGACATTCCTACCGATGAACCCATTTTCAACGTCGATGGCTCTACGCGCTTCTAGCCTGATACTGATGCTGATAGCCGTGACGGGAAACGTCACGGCACGGACAGCAGCAAGGGGAAACGTCACGACACGGACGGAGCCGTCGGGACTGTCGGAGCAGCTGTTCAGCAAGTACTGGCGGGTGGAGTCGGAATCGGCAGAATACAAGGTATCGTTCCGAGGCGACACCTGCGAGCTGTTGGCTCCGAAGGGGCTGACGCTCTGGCGAAAGGAGAAAATGCAGGCCGACTGTGCCGTGGAGTACGACGTGCAGGTGGTGGTGGAATCTCCATCCTTCTCCGGGGAGGAGAAGAAGGCTTCCGACCGCCTGAGCGACATGAACTGCTTCTGGCTGGCCAGCGACCCGGAGGCGAAGGACCTCTGGAAGCGCCTGTCCTGGCGCAGTGGCATCTTCGCCCGCTGCTACACGCTGCAGATGTACTACCTGGGCTATGGCGGCAACTACAACACCACCACGCGTTTCCGCCGCTACACGGGCGATGTGCTGGGCGTTGACAGCGCCAGCCACCGTCCCCCCATCCTCATCGAATATACCGACCCTGCCCATCTCCTCCGTCCCGACCACTGGTACCACATCCGGCTACAGACAGCAGAAGGCCGCACGCAGATGTGGGTCGACGGGGAGCGCATCGTTGACTACCTGGACCCGGAACCGCTGACAGAGGGCTGGTTCGGCTTCCGCACCACGCTCTCACGCACCCGCATCACCAATTTCCGCTGTTACCAGCTTGAACGGCCTTCCATCAAGTCAGGCATCCCCCTGCACTGGGTGGGAGAAGCACCCTCCGTCCCGCAGCCCGTCAGCTTCGGCATCCCCTTCGCCCCCGGCGAATTATGGGAGGTTTCCAATACGGAGAAGGTTGACACTTGGGTGAACGCCCTCTGGCCCGACGGCTCGGTGAAGTGGGCAGGCGTCGCCACCGTAGCCTCCCCCTCCGACGACCTGCTCATCCGGATGGACGTCAAGAAGAGCAAGGAGCAGAACGCTATGGACGTGCGCCTTACCGACACGCAGCTGCAAGTGAGCACTGGCAGGCTGCAGGCCTACCTCCCCAGACAAGGCCGCAACATCATCGACAGTCTGGTGCTCGACGGCGTGCGAGTGGGCGGACAGGCGTGGCTGGTGGCTGCTATGGAAAACAGCAGCCTCGTGTCGCAGGTTGACTCCATCATATTAGAACGTTCAGGCAATGTCTCGGCCGTGGTCAAGGTGGAAGGCCGCCATAAAACCGGCGAAGGCCGCCTATGTCTGCCGTTTGTCCTCCGCTTGTATTTCTGGAAAGACAGCGAGCAGGTGAAGCTCGTACATACCTTTATCTACGACGTCGACCCGCAGCGCGACGCCATCACCTCGCTGGGCATCCGCTTCGACGTGCCCATGCGGCAGGAGCCCTACAACCGCCACATCGCCTTCTCTACCGACGACGGCGGCGTTTGGGCAGAGCCGGTACAGCCCGTCGACGGACGGCGCCCCCTGACCATCCGTGAGGCGCAGCGCCGCCAGATGGAAGGACACTCCCTACCTCCCTACAACGACCTGAACCCAATGGACCGCCAGCTCATCGACAGCTGGGCCGCCTGGGACGGTTTCCGTCTCTCCCAGCTCACCGACAACAGCTTCTCCATTCGCAAGCGCGCCGTCAGCCCCGCCTCTGCCAGCAGTCCCGCAGGTGGCGTTGCCAACGCCACCCCCTGGATAGGCACCTTCACCGGCCGTCGTGCACCGGGCTATGTCTTCGCTGGCGACACCCGGGGCGGCCTGGCCGTCCACATGCAGGACTTCTGGCAGTCGTACCCCTCCACCATCCAGATAGACCATGCCCGCAGCGACGAGGCCGAGCTGACCATGTATATGTGGAGTCCAGAGGCCGAGCCGATGAACCTGTGCCACTACGACACCATCGCCCACGGCCTGATGGCCAGCTACGAGGATGTGCAGGAGGGACTGTCCACACCCTACGGCATAGGCCGCACCACCACCCTCTGGCTCTACCCGCAGCCCGGCTATCCCGGCAAGAAGTCTTTCAGCGAACAGGCCTTGCGCTTCGATGCCAGCCCACGCCTGCTGCCCACGCCGGAATACCTCCACCAGAAGCGGGCCTTCGGCATCTGGAGCCTGCCCGCTGCAGCCGGTGCTTCCGGCAGCACGCTCCAATATTCCCTTGCCGAGCAGCGCCTCGCGCAATACCTCGACTTCTACCTCAAGGCCATCGAGCAGCACAAGTGGTACGGCTTTTGGGACTATGGCGACCTGATGCACGCCTACGACCCCGTGCGCCATGAGTGGCGCTACGACGTGGGCGGCTTTGCCTGGGACAACACCGAGCTGGCCACGCCCATGTGGCTGTGGTACTCGTTCCTGCGAACAGGACGGGCCGACGTTTGGCGCATGGCCGAGGCGATGACCCGCCACAACAGCGAGGTGGACACCTACCATCTGGGACCGCTGGCTCCGCTAGGCTCGCGCCATAACGTCAGCCACTGGGGCTGCGGTGCCAAGGAGGCACGCATCTCGCAGTCGGCCTTCCTCCGCTTCTATTATTACCTGACAGGCGGCGACGGGCGCACAGGCGACGTGATGCACCAGCAGACCGATGCCGACACCCTGCTCTACCACCTCGACCCCATGCGCCTGGCAGAGCCGCGCTCGCAGTTTCCCACGACGGCTCCAGCCCGCCTGCGCCTAGGCCCCGACTGGCTGGCCTACGCCGGCAACTGGCTGACAGAGTGGGAACGGACGGGCAACACCTTCTACCGCGACAAGATTCTCGCAGGACTTGAGAGCATCGCCCAGCTGCGCCACGGCTTCTTCACCGGCAACAAAGCGCTGGGCTACGATCCCGCCACAAGCCGCATCAGCTACGAAGGTCCTGCCGACCGCCAGAACACCAACCATCTGGCCACCATCATGGGTGGCTTCGAGGTGATGAACGAGCTGCTCAGTCTCCCGCTGAAACCTTCTCAAGGAGGGGAACAGCTTGAAACCTTCAAGCCCGTCTGGCTCGACCATGCCCTGCGCTACAAGCCGATGGCCCTCAGCGTCAGCCGTAACCGTTTCCCCGTCCGCCGCCTGCTGGCATACGCCGCCTGGCAGACACGCTCCCCACAGCTGGCTGCCGAAGCTTGGGCCGACCTCTGGGGACGCATCGAGCACAACGCCGCGCCGCAGTTCCACATCGACCGCCTCACGCCTCCACTTGTACCCTCCCCCATCGACGAATGGCTCGGCCTGACCACCAACGATGCCGCAATGTGGAGCCTCGACGCCATCTATATGCTGGAGACGCTGCCCGGCACCAACCGTCAAGCAGAGACAAAAACAACAGAGTAGAAACATTTCTGCCATTTCATTTGGTAGTTACGTTTTTTATGAGTAAATTTGCAAACGGAATCAGAACCTTATTTTCTATGAAATACGTTGCACTGCACTCTCCAGCCACAGCAGGACGGCGATTGTCGTTCTATCTGGCCATGGAGGAATGGGTGGCCCGCCATCTGGACGGTGACGACTATTTCTTCCTGTGGCAGGTGGAGCCGAGCGTCATCTTCGGGCGCAACCAGCTGTTGGAGAACGAGGTGAACGTGGCCTACTGCCGGGAGCACGGCATTCAGATGTTCCGCCGAAAGAGCGGGGGCGGCTGCGTCTATGCCGACCAGGGAAACATCATGCTGTCGTATATTACCAAGGAGGAAAACACCAGCCTGGCCTTCTACACATTCATCAACATGATTCTGCTGGTGCTTCACAAGATGGGCATCACGGCCACCAGCACCAACCACAACGACGTGCTCGTCGACGGGAAGAAAGTGAGCGGCACGGCCTGTCATCTGGTGGCAGGACACAGCATCGTGCACAGCACCCTGCTCTACGACACCAACATGGAGCACATGCTGAATGCCATCACGCCCGGCCCCGAGAAGCTGCAGGCGAAAGGCATCCAGAGCGTTCGCCAGCGCATCACCCTGCTGAAAGACTATCTCCCCCTGTCGCAGGAAATGCTGAAGGCGGGCATCAAGGCCACCCTCTGCACAGGCGAGCACCAGCTGACCGCCGACGATGAGGCCGCTATCGAACAGCTGGAACAAGACTATCTGGACAAGGATTTTATCAACCTATATAAATAATATGGAAAACAAACGGACATGTCTTTACGACAAACACGTGGCGCTGGGCGCGCTGATGTCGCCCTTCGCAGGCTTTGAAATGCCCATCCAGTACAGCAACATCACCGACGAGCACCAGGCCGTGCGCACGGCCTGCGGTGTCTTCGACGTCTCGCACATGGGCGAGGTCACCGTCAAGGGCAAGGATGCCGAGCGCTATGTGCAGCACATCTTCACCAACGATGTCAGCGGTGCTCCCACGGGGAAAATCTTCTACGGCATGATGTGCTACGAGAACGGCGGCACCGTCGACGACCTGCTGGTCTACAAGATGGGCGAGCAGAACTTCTTCCTCGTCATCAACGCCGCCAACATCGACAAAGACTGGGCATGGATGCAGCAGCAGGCCGAGGGTTTCGACATCGACCTGCAGAACGTGTCCGACCACTACGGCCAGCTGGCCGTACAAGGCCCTGCGGCTGAAAGCGTCGTAGAGGAAGTGCTCGGTCTGCCCTGCAAAGAACTGAAATTCTACGAGACCAAGACCCTAGAGGCTGAAGCTGTCATCATCTCCCGCACGGGCTATACCGGAGAGGACGGCTTCGAAATCTATGCTGCTCCCCAATACATCAACGCGTGCTGGGACAAGCTTTTGGCCAGCGGACGCTGCAAGCCCTGCGGACTGGGCTGCCGCGACACGCTGCGTTTCGAGGTGGGCCTGCCGCTCTACGGCGACGAGCTGAGCGCAGACATCTCGCCCGTCATGGCCGGTCTCTCCATGTTCGTGAAGTTCGACAAGCCGGAGTTCATCGGCCGCGAGACGCTGCTGAAGCAGAAGACGGAAGGAGTGGCCAGGAGGCTCGTGGGCATTGAGCTGGCCGACAAGGCCATCCCCCGCCACGGCTACACCGTCCTGTCGCCCGACGGACAGCCCATCGGCGAAGTGACCACCGGCTACCACGCCATCTCCGTGGACAAGAGTGTTTGCATGGCCCTCGTGGACACGGCCTATGCCAAGCTGGGCACCGACGTGCAGATACAAATCCGCAAGAAAGTGTTCCCCGGCAAGGTCTGCAAGAAACAGTTTTTCAGCAAGAGCTACAAACATTAGTCCCCTGAGCCAGGGGATTAGGGGTCTGAACAGGCGCAGACTCCTCTATTACTAACAATAAAAAGGGGCTGATAACCGCTTGTTCAGACCCAGCCCTCCTGACTCAGGGGGAACAGACTATGGCAAAAGTAATTGAAGGACTCTATTACAGCGAGTCGCATGAGTATGTGAGAGTGGAAGGTGACATGGCCTATATCGGCATCACCGATTATGCCCAGCACGCACTGGGTAACGTGGTTTACGTCGACCTGCCCGAGGTGGACGACGAGGTGGAGGCCGGCGAGGAGTTCGGCGCCGTGGAGAGCGTGAAGGCCGCCAGCGATATCATCGCGCCCGTCAGCGGCACCATCGTCGAGGTGAACGAGGCTCTGGAAGACAAGCCCGAACTGCTGAACGAGGATGCCTACGAGAACTGGATCATCAAGGTGGAGCTGAGCGACAAGGGCGAGCTGGATGCCCTGATGGATGCCGCCGCCTACACCGAGTTTACTTCGAAATAAGCCCAACCCCTCCCAAGGGGAGGGGTTTGGATGGCTTTACAAAAGAACAGATACAATGGAACAACTAACTAATCACCCCTCCCTTGGGGAGGGGAAGGGGGTGGGCTCTCCCTCCCTTGATGAAGGT
>JAEEGG010008225.1_pt1 | contig 23731 bp, 19 predicted proteins | sample 9134161 | NCBI WGS metagenome assembly JAEEGG01 (sample SAMN16246543, study PRJNA631951) | gut metagenome | biome: gut microbiome; feature: rumen; material: CR-attached | host: Bos | place: Iran: Karaj | collected 2018-10
CATTTCAGCGTGCAAAATTATTGAAAAAAAATCGAAAAGTTCGCTTTTTACTGAAAAATATAAGTTATTTTTGCATCGTGAAACATTTAAAAATGACATTTAAGACCTCCTTAATAGCATCTATCCTGCTGATTTTCAGTGGGATAATGCCTGTTTCTGCTCAAAATAAGCCCAGTTCGGATTTAGATTCCATCGACATCAGTCTGCTCACTTGCTCGCCTCATGAGGAGATTTACAGCCTTTATGGCCATTCCGCCCTTCGCTATCATGACCTCAGGACGGGAGAGGATGTGGTCTTTAATTGGGGACTCTTCAATTTCAAAGCCCCGCATTTCGTGCTCCGATTCGTTTTCGGACTGACGGACTATGAGTTAGGCACCACACCACTGCCCTATTTCTGCAACTACTATCGCAAATGGGGTAGCAGTGTGACGGAACAGAAACTTAACCTGAAGTCAGAGGAAAAGAAGGCGGTGATGCAGGCACTGAATGAGAATCTGCAACCCGATAACCGTATCTACCGCTATAATTTCTTCTACGACAACTGTTCCACCCGTCCGCGAGACATCATTCTCAAAAGCATCAGCGGCAAGATAGAATACCAATTGCGTGAAGATTTCTTCCCCACCTATAGGGAGATGGTACACGAATGTGTCAGGAAACATCCCTGGGCGAAGTTCGGCAATGACATTCTCTTAGGTATCAAGGCAGACCAACCCACGACCCACGAACAGCAGGAGTTCCTGCCCAACAACCTGATGTATGATTTCGACCATGCACAGATTTATAAAGATGGCGAATACCGTTCTCTGGTCTCTGAACGTGAAATGCTGGTTCCCCCAGGTGTACAGATTATTGAGGATGATTTCCCCATCTCACCGATTGTCATCTTCATGATATTATTGGTTGTTTCCATCTGCATTTTTATTCAGGAATGGCGCAGGCACAAGACCTACAAATACTGGGATGCCTTGCTCATGTTACTGCAGGGACTGGCAGGCTGCGTGCTCTTTGCGATGCTGTTCTCAGAACATCCTACAACGAGCACCAATCTCCAGATACTTTTGTTGAATCCCCTACCCATGTTCTTCATTCCCGCTATTCTGAAACGGAAAAAAGACACATGGTGGTGGACCATTCTCCTCACGATGATTGTACTCTTCTATATCGGAGGCATCTTCCAGGTATATGCTGAGGGAATGATGATTTTGGCATTATGTTTGCTGATTAGATTTTGGAGTAATTACAAGAATGCATAAAAATAGATACATATACATAACTTTGCTCGCCGTCATCGGATTCTCGACGGACAGCGTCCATGCTCAGGAGAAGATCAACTATGCTCCACGACTGGTAGTCAATATCACAATCGACCAATTACGCAGTGACTATCTGGAAGCTTTCACGCCCCTCTATGGTAGTGGCGGATTCAAAAGATTGTTGAAAGAAGGATTGGTTTACGATAATGCCTCCTACCCATTCTCCACTATCGACCGTGCTTCTGCCATCTCGTCAGTCTTCACGGGCGTTTCACCATATTATCATAGCATTGTAGGCGAGAAATGGCTCGACAAGGAGACATTGCGCTCCGTGCTCTGTACAGACGACAAGCGCAAGCCTGGACAAGACTCTCCCGTTCAGATGCAGGTATCCTCTATCTGCGACGAGTTGAAAGTAGCTACAGAAGGACAGGCAAAAATTTTCGCCATCGCGGCACAGAAGGATGCCGCTATACTCTCTGCTGGCCACGCTGCAGATGCCGCCTTCTGGCTGGATGATTTCAGCGGACAATGGAAGACATCAGAGTATTACTTGAGCTTGCTACCATCATGGTTGCTGTATATCAATCAATTACAATCACCAAAAGAAAAAATAAAAACTCAATATTGGGAGCCTGTCATTCCTTTGGCTGGGACCTTCAATTATTACCAGCACATCGGTGATCAGAAACCTTTCAAGCACGCCTTCAAAGACGAAAGAAAATTCATAGAATACAAGGCCTGCGGACTAGTCAATACTGATATAACAGACCTTGCTACACAATGCGTCAGCAACAATGGCTTGGGCTATGATCGGGTGACAGATATGCTCTGTCTGACCTACTATGCTGGCACCTACGACCATAAACCTGTGTCAGAATGTCAGATGGAACTTCAGGACACTTATGTTCGTATCGATCGTGAATTATCGCGACTGATTACTGCTCTTGAGCAGCGTCTGGGTGCAGAACATGTATTGTTTGTGATCACCAGCACGGGCTATAGCGATGTGGAGAGTGCAAACTACGAGAAATACCATATTCCCTCTGGCATATTCTACATCAACCGCACCGCCAATCTGCTGAACATGTATTTTGGCGCAATCTATGGACAAGGCCATTATGTCGAGACCTGTTTCAGCAATGAGATCTACCTGAATCACAAGTTGCTGGAATCCAAGCGTATAAGTCTGACCGACGCCACCCAACGCGCCCAGGAGTTCATCTCCCAAATGTCGGGTGTCCGCAATGTCTATACTTCCCTGCAGTTGCTCAGTGGCAACAACCTGCAGATCAGCAAGATCCGCAATGGTTTCAATCCTGAGCGCAATGGTGACATTCTTATTGAGGTATCACCAGGCTGGCAATTGCAGAACGAAAATACCAAAGAAGACTATCTCTCCAGAGCCTCTTTCGTACAATTCCCTATCATTATATATGGAGCTGGCATGAAGGCAGAGCGCGTGAAAACGCCTGTCACCATCGACCGCATCGCTCCTACCATCGCAAAAACCATCCGTATCAGGGCACCTAACGCCTGCTCCTCAGAACCATTGTTCTGACGCACAGAACTATTGTTCTGGCTTTTTCTTTGGTGGTTACGAAAATTATTCAGAATTTCCACGAGAAATTTGGAAAATTTTGAGTAACTTTGCACCCGTTTTCAATAAATTGTAAATAGTAAATAGTTAAATTGTAAATAAACAGATGAATTTCAACAAGTTATTAAAGTCATTGTTTGGCGACAAGTCATCACGCGACATGAAACTGATTCAGCCGCTCGTGGAGAAGGCAAAGACCTATACCCCACAAGTGGAAGCCATGAGCAATGACCAACTCCGTCAGCGTACGAAGGAGTTGCAGCAACAGGTACAGTCATCTGCTACTGAGCAGAAAGCGAAGATAGCAGAACTGAAGTCCACCATCGAGAATACCCCCATCGATGAGCGTGCCGACATCTTCGCACAAATAGACAAAATTGAGAAGGAAGTACTCGAAATCTACGAGAAGGCTCTTGACGAGGTGATGTTTGAGGTGTTTGCCATTGTCAAGGAGACTGCCCGCCGCTTTGCTGAAAACGAAGAGACCATCGTTACAGCCACCGATTTCGATCGCGAGCTGGCAGCCGATCCCCGTAAGGACTTCATCACCATCGATGGCGATAAGGCCATCTATCATAACCATTGGACAGCAGGCGGCAACGACCTGAAATGGGAGATGATCCACTACGACGTACAGTTATTCGGTGGTGTCGTGCTGCATCAGGGAAAGATTGCTGAGATGGCTACTGGTGAAGGTAAGACCCTTGTTGCTACCCTCCCCGTGTTCCTCAACGCCCTCACAGGCAATGGTGTACACGTTGTTACGGTGAACGACTATCTGGCCAAGCGTGACTCCGAGTGGATGGGACCGCTCTATATGTTCCACGGTCTGAGCGTTGATTGTATCGACAAGCACCAGCCCAATTCCGAGGCCCGTCGTAAGGCTTATCAGGCCGATATCACCTTTGGTACTAACAACGAGTTCGGTTTCGACTATCTGCGTGACAACATGGCCATTTCGCCTGCCGACCTCGTGCAGCGTGCCCATAATTACGCCATCGTCGACGAGGTCGACTCCGTGTTAATCGACGATGCCCGTACCCCGCTTATTATTTCTGGTCCTATCCCCAAGGGCGACGACCAGATGTTCGAAGAATACCAGCCTTTGGTAGAGCGTCTTGTAGGCGTGCAGAAACAGTTGGCCACGCAGTATCTCGCTGATGCCAAAACCCTCATTACCGCTGGTAACCAGTTGATGGAGGCCGGTAATAAGAAGGAAGGTCAGGAGAAACTTGACCAAGGTTTCCTCTCCCTCTACCGTTCTCACAAGGCCATGCCGAAGAACAAGCCGCTGATCAAATACCTCTCTGAGGAAGGCATCAAGGCCGGTATGCTCAAGACCGAGGAGATCTATATGGAGAACAACAACCGTCGTATGCCCGAATGTGTGGAGCCCCTCTACTTCGTGGTCGACGAGAAACTCAACTCCTGCGATCTCACCGATAAGGGTACCGCCTGGTTGGCTAAACAAGTGAACGACGCCCAACTCTTTGTGTTGCCCGATATCACTTCTGAACTCTCCGCCCTCGAGGCCGAGACAGGCCTGAGCGATCAGGAGCGTGTCGACAAGAAGGACGAACTGATGGCTCACTATGCAGTCCAAAGCGAACGTGTACATACGCTCCAACAGTTGTTGAAGGCCTACTGTATGTTTAATAAGGATGATGAGTATGTGGTCATCGACGGTGAAGTGAAGATTGTCGATGAGCAGACGGGCCGTATCATGGAAGGTCGTCGTTGGAGCGATGGTCTGCACCAGGCTGTCGAGGCCAAAGAGCACGTGAAGGTGGAAGCTGCCACGCAGACCTTTGCCACCATCACCCTGCAGAACTACTTCCGCATGTACCACAAGCTCGCAGGTATGACCGGTACCGCCATCACCGAGGCTGGTGAGTTCTGGGATATCTATAAGCTCGACGTAGTAGAGATACCCACCAACCGTCCCGTGATCCGTAACGACCAGGATGACCGTGTCTATAAGACCGCCCGCGAGAAGTACAAAGCCGTTATCGAAGAGATTGTAAAGATGCGTAACTCAGGCCGTCCAACGCTGATTGGTACCACCTCGGTGGAGATTTCAGAGTTGCTCAGCCGTATGCTCGATATGTATGTGAATCCTGAGACGGGCAAGCGCGAGGGAATCCCCCATCAGGTGCTGAACGCCAAGCTCCACCAGAAGGAGGCCGATATTGTGGCTCTCGCTGGTCAGAGCACCAATGGCAAGGGTGCCGTTACCATCGCCACCAATATGGCCGGTCGTGGTACCGATATCAAGCTCTCGCCTGAGGTGAAAGCAGCCGGTGGTCTAGCCATCATCGGTACTGAGCGTCATGAGAGCCGTCGTGTCGACCGTCAGTTGCGTGGTCGTGCTGGACGTCAGGGTGACCCAGGAAGCTCTGTTTTCTACGTATCACTCGAGGATAAGCTCATGCGACTTTTCGCCTCTGAGCGTATCGCCTCCGTCATGGACCGTCTGGGCTTCAAGGACGGCGAAATGATAGAAAGTCCTATGATCTCGAAGAGCATCGAGCGCGCCCAGAAGAAAGTCGAGGAGAACAACTTCGGTATCCGTAAGCGTCTGATTGAGTACGACGATGTGATGAACAAGCAGCGTACCGTCATTTACGAGAAGCGTCGTCACGCCCTCATGGGTGAGCGTATTGGTATGGATATCGCAAATATCATCTGGGACCGTGTGGTCAACATCATCGAGAATAACGACTACAACGGTTGTAAGGAAGAGTTCCTGCACATCCTCTCGATGGAGGTGCCCTTCACCAGCGACGAGTTCATCAACCAGCCGCGTGAGACACTCACCGAGAATGCCTTCCAGGCAGCCATCGGCAACTTCAACCGCAAGACCGAGCGCATCCAGCAGGTGGCACAGCCCATCATCCAGCAGGTCTACGAGAACCAGGGACATATGTACGAGCGTATCATGGTGCCCATCACCGACGGCCGTCGCATGTTCAATATCCCCTGCAACCTTAAGGAGGCCTACGAGAGCGAGTCGAAGTCCGTTGTCAAGGAGTTCGAGAAGGCCATCCTCCTGCATATCATCGACGATTCCTGGAAAGAGAACCTCCGCCAGCTCGACGAACTGAAGCACTCCGTACAGAATGCCTCTTACGAGCAGAAAGACCCGCTTTTGATCTTCAAGCTCGAATCAGCAAAGGTATGGGATGCGATGATCAACGAGATGTATAACCGCATCACCTCCATCCTCACCCGTGCACAGATTCCTGAGGTGCAGCAGGTGCAGGAGGCCGCACCTGAGCAGCACACCCAACGCCAGCAGTATACCGAGTCGAAGCAGGAAGTTGGCGAGGAGCAGCTCGTCGACCGCAACCAGCAAGCCGCAGCCCAGCACGACACCCGTGCACAGCAGCCTCGCACACCTATCATTAAAGACAAGCTCCCTGGACGTAACGATCCTTGCCCCTGTGGCTCTGGTAAGAAGTTCAAAAACTGTCACGGTAAAGGTATTGTATAATGATCAAGATTGATAATATCAAGAAGGCCTTCGGGCAAACCATCGCCAGCGATATCCCCTCGTTTACAGTTAACGACGGGGATATCCTTGGCCTCGTAGGTAATAATGGTGCTGGTAAGACCACACTGTTTCGAATGATCCTTGACTTGTTAAAACCCGACGAAGGCAGTGTGAGCATCGACAACATCAACCCTGCTGAGAGCGAGGACTGGAAAGACCATACTGGTGCCTATATTGACGAGACCTTCCTCGTGGATTTCCTGACCCCCGAGGAGTTCTTTGCCTTCCTGGGTAAGATAAACAATATCCCTCAGTCTGAAATTGAAGAGCGTCTGAAAGCATACGAACGTCTGGCTGGCGGCGAGATCTTCGGACAAAAGAAACTCATCCGTAACCTCTCAGCTGGTAATAAGCAGAAAGTAGGCATCATGTCGGCCCTGCTTATGCGTCCCAAGCTGGTCATCCTCGACGAGCCTTTCAACTTCCTCGATCCCTCTTCGCAGAACATCCTGAAGCATATCCTGACCGACTATAACCGTGAGACGGGAGCAACCATCCTCATCTCTAGTCATAACCTCGCTCACACCATCGATATCTCCACGCGCATCGCTCTGTTAGAGAAAGGGCAGATCATCCGCGACCTGCCCAATGCCGAAGGAAGCGCCCGTCAGGAACTCGAAACCTATTTCGAGACTGCAGCAGAAAGCTAATTAAAGGGGCTTCAATAGTTGTTTGCCTGAATCTGGAAGTAGCTCTGCGGATGGTCGCAGGTAGGACACACCTCAGGTGCCTTCTTGCCGATGACGATATGCCCGCAGTTGCTGCATTGCCAGATCACATCACCTTCGCGAGAGAATACCACAGCATCCTCAATGTTCTTCAGCAACTTGCGATAGCGCTCCTCATGATGCTTCTCAATGGCACCCACCAGCTCGAATTTCTCAGCGATTTCGTCAAAGCCCTCCTCGCGAGCCTCTTTGGCCATCCTTGCATACATGTCCGTCCACTCGAAGTTCTCGCCATTGGCAGCATCCGCCAGGTTTGTAGCCGTATCACTCACGCTTCCACCGTTCAGATACTTATACCACATCTTGGCGTGCTCCTTCTCGTTGGCAGCTGTCTCCTCAAAAATCGAGGCAATCTGCACAAATCCATCCTTTTTGGCGCGCGAAGCAAAATACGTGTACTTGTTCCTCGCCATACTCTCGCCGGCAAAAGCCTCCTTGAGGTTCTGCTCGGTCTTTGTTCCTTTCAGTTCTTTCATAAGTCTTCTTTTAATTGTTGGTTATAAAATGATTATGTTTGAAATAGTGTTATCTGTTTTGATAACGCTGTTCGATGACGTCCCAATCGATAATCTGCCAAAGCGCAGCTAAATGGTCAGGCCGACGGTTTTGATAGTCTAAATAGTAGGCATGCTCCCAGACGTCGAAAGTCAGTAGCGGCTTCAGACCTTTCTGAACGGGATTGGCAGCATTCGGCTCCTGCGTGATAACCAGTTTCCCGTCCTGATCAGTCGACAACCACACCCAGCCTGAGCCAAACAGCGTAGCGCCAGCCTTCTGGAAGGCCTCCTTGAATGCCTCGAACGAGCCGAAGTCGCGCACAATGGCCTCAGCGAGCTTTCCTGTTGGCACATTGTCTGCCTTAGGCGCACAGAACTGCTCGAAATACAGATTATGATTCAGTATCTGCCCTGCGTTATTCAAAATACCGCCCTGTGCCTTGCACACGATCTCCTCCAGCGTCATCTCCTCGAATCCACTCCCAGGCAACAGTCCATTCAGATTATTCACATACGCCGCCAGATGTTTCCCATGATGAAACTCCAGCGTCTGCTTACTAATCACCGGCTCTAACGCCTCCACTGCATACGGCAGCACCATCAATTCAAACTTTCCCATAACTCTATATTTGACGATTCACACTTCATTTAGAATTCACACGAATTTCAGGAAGGCCTCAACCTGATCCTTCAACGCAGCTTTCTGTTCATCGCTGAGAATCATGCGTCCCTCCGTCCAGGCCTCCATGTTCAGCACGACACCTGTCTGTTGCTCCATCACATCGGCCTTGATAAACGTGAGTAGCTCCGTCAGCTTCTCGCGGCATTTCGCCGTAGCCATCTTGCCGCCAGCCCCACTCAACGCCACTTTCTTGCCATTTATCACGGTAGGCGTCTCATAGTCGCCTGCCACCAAGGGGCGCGACAGCCAGTCAAACAGGTTCTTCACATGCCCGGGATAGCTGAAATTATACTCTGGCGTAAACACCCAGATGGCGTCAGCCTCTTTCACTGTGGCACGCAGACGCCCCACAGCTTCAGGCTCAGGAAACTCGATGTCCTGATTCATCAGCGGCACATCTTTATAGTCCAGGTAAGTCACTTCGGCGCGTGCGCCAATCATCTGCTCTGCCTCGCGGGCCAGTTGTCGGTTGAAGGAACCTTCCCTCAGCGAACCGACGATAAAAAGGATTTTATTCATAACGCATCAGTTTATGCCGCAAAGATACGAATACTTTCCGAGATTTCCAAACAAAGTGGCAGAAATGTTTCGCTGGGTGAGGGCTCTACATATATAATAAGGTGTAAAGACATCGAGAAGTCTCGGTAAACATCTTAAAGCAATAACTGTGGTTTTGCTCACCAAAACCATAGTTATTGCTTTGCAATACCACACATATTGGTCCTATTGGTTCCCGATACAATCATTTTTATGTCTTAGCAGGGTGGCGCATCGCCAAAATCAGGAGACCTCCTGAGTTTTCCAAATAAAGTACAAAGCCATCGGGATGCCCCAGCAAGCAATTCGCGAGGCATCCCGATCGTATTTTGAAACATCAGAATCTGTTACCGATTAGTCTACGATTCACGAAACATTATACGATAATAATAATCATCAACATCTTTGGGATTGACAATAAGGAAAGCTATTGTCTCACCTTGTTGCTTGGAAATCATGAACATATTGATTCTCCCGTCCTCAAATCCACCATGAGTGATTGGCATTTCCTCAATAATCTCATTTCCACGAACCATAGACGTTTGGGAAACTTCTGCACGTTCACTCTTGTGGTAAAAAGCAGATGTCGTACGGAACTGAGCAAGAGGGAATTCTCTTCCAAATTCATTGTCAAATACCTGAATAAATATTGTACCATTGTTGACAACACGCATCATTGTTGCTGTTGCTTGTGATAAAATAGTCGTTGGCTCGACACGTTCCTCTGATGCATTAACATAATGTTTCTTCTTCATTCTTTTTGGTTCGCTGCGAAGCGAGTGTTTGATAAAAGACGGGAGATGCCGTGTAAAAGGTTCTGAGGGGCAATCCTAAAGAGCGTGAGATGCCATCCTAAAGTAAAATACACGTCAATGTCTGTTAAAACAAAGACGATGTTTATTAAGTCAAAGGCATTGATTGATAAATCTGCGGCATTGTTTTGTGTTTTTCAGACCTTTTGTGTACTTTTGTACGCAAATCAGCAAAATCAAATAAATAACTATGTATGCAAAGTATATCAAAAGGGAAATTCCCGACCTGAACGGTACAGGCAGGACGCAGGCCTACTATAAGATGGAACTGACGCCGAAGAGTTATGAGGAATTTGTGATACAATGTGCTCGCGAAGGCCACATGGAGGAAAGCCATATCTTAGCTGTTATGTCGCTGGTCAGCGAGAAACTGGCACTTTGTATGGCAGAAGGTTTCTCCGTGAAGCTTGACGGCATTGGCACCTTCAACGCGAAACTCGGCGTGAGGAGCGACATGCTGCAAGACGCTTTCGAACCTTGCGAACCACGTCATAACGCGAAGAGTATTGAGGTGACAGGCGTGGCATACAGGGCCGACAAGGATCTCATTAGGAACACGAACCGTAAGTGCACGCTTGAACGGGGTGGCGTGAGTCGTATCAAGAAGTCGAAACTGACACTTGAAGAACGCATCGAGAAAGCCCGCGACTTCCTGAAGAAGAATATGTTTATGAGGGTTCCCGACTATGTGCGGCTGACGGGACTTTCGCGAACGGCAGCCAGCGAGGAACTGCGCAAACTGGCCCTAAACCCCTCGTCAGGCATTACCAGCCGAGGCCAAAGAAGCCAGAAATATTATGTGTTGCGATAATCTGGGGAATTACAAATATAAAAGAAAGTGTATGGCAAGGAAAAAGAATTATGAAGGTGGGCAGGCCAATTCGCTCACGCAGATATTCGGAGGGATGTTCCCTGGAATGAGTGAAGAAGAGATAGAACAGGCATTATTGACCGAGATAGAACGGCAACGGCAAGGTAAACTGCCCAGTTGGATAGAGGAGGACTTGAAGAAAAATCACGCATCGAAGGCGCTGCATGTCTACGACAAGAAGAGTCCGTCTCTATGTGACATGACCGTAGCTTCACAGCAGTATGTGCTGGCTATCAAGATAGAGAAGTGCCCGGTAAGGGTGTACCGACAGTTGGAGGTGCCGTCAAACATCCGGCTGGAGCATCTGGCAGAGATTATCATCTGTGCTGTGGGCTGGTTTGGCGATCATCTGCACCAGTTCACAAAGGGCAACGTGAACTATGTGTCGCCTCACGAGATAGAGGAAGATCCCGGCTGGGGTTGGGCGATGGAGCAGGTAGATGCCATGGGCGTGACGCTGGGCGATGTGCTGAAGAAGAAGGGCGACACCATCCGCTTCGAGTACGACTTCGGTGACTCTTGGTATCATCAGGTGCGCCTGTCCTCGTTGAAACCGTTGGACGAGTCCCGTATAAAGCTGTTGAAGGGCGTGGGCGGCTGCCCGCCAGAGGACTGCGGCGGCGTGTGGGGTTATCGTGAAGTGCTTGAATCTGGCGAATATGAGCCGGAAGAGTTCGATCTCGAAGATGCCGCAGCCAGTGTCGACGACTATGTGGCATCAGTCAATGCTCCAGGATATGTGTATATGACAAGAAGGGAAAAGTACGGATTTTAGTCATCATCGTCGAGGAAAGAGTTCATCCGCCTTTTCCGTTCCTCTACGGGCAGTTGCATGCACTTCTTGCAGATGTGCAATTTGTGTCTTATCTTCTTAGCCATGATTGCTACTTGTTATTGAATAGTTTTCCCACAAAGTTGAGCAAGGTTTGGACGGTCTGCTTGTCTGGTACTGGGATGCAGAGATGGCTCTCGCCGGTCTCGGCATTTGTCTCAACAAGTGTGTCGACGAGTTGCTGTGTGGCCTCGGGCGACTGGAGGGTCTGTGCTAGGCCAGAAAGGAATGATATGCCTTGTGCAACAAGTTCTTGAGGCTGGCGGGGAACTTTCGGGGTATCGGCTTTCTCTGTTAATCCTGAATTTGACGTTTCCTTGTTGTCTGCCTTCGTGTCCGCAGGTTTCGCTTCTTCCTTGAGGGGTTCTGGCTCGTCGGCTTCTGTATGCTCGATTTCTGGAGATTCGGCAGGTGTATTCTCATCCAATACTTCGCCCAGCGTATCCATCATAGCGGTGAACTTCGTCTCGTTGCCGAGGAAGATGGTGTCCTCGCCGTTGTCGAGCACGCCCTCGAACATGGCTGTCTTGAAACGTAGTTTGCCTATCATCTGTTCCTCGATGGTACCTTTCGCTACGATATTAATAACCTGCACGTTGCGCTCCTGACCGAGACGGTAGATGCGGGCGATACGCTGTTCGAGTACGGCGGGATTCCAAGGCAAGTCGAGATTGATCATGATGCTACCAGCCTGCAGGTTGAGGCCAGTGCTGCCGGCATCGGTGGAGAGGAACACGCGACAATCTGGATCATCTGTGAAGTTGTTGATGAGGTCTTTACGTTGCGCTGAAGGGACGCCACCATGCAAATACTCATACTTGATGCCTATCTTGTCGAGTTCACGGGCAATTAGACGCGTCATACGCTCCCATTGACTGAAGATGACGACCTTTTCATCACCGCCTTCGAAGGCTGATTGCAGAATGCTCATTGTCTCAGCAATCTTTGTGTCGTAGCGCGACTTCTGGTCAAGGATGTAAGTAGAGTCGCACACCATACGCATCATCGAAAGCGAGAGCAACAATCGCTGGCGATCCTTCTCAGAAAGGAAATGCATCTTGCGCCATTTGTACACAAGTTTTGCCACGACATCCCGATATTCCTCGTGGATGCCCATCTGCTCGGTTGTCATCGGTACGAAGAGATTCTGGTCGGTGCGTTTCGGCATTTGTAGTGCTACCTGCTTCTTGGTGCGACGAATAAGACGTTCGCGAGCCACTTCGCCTACCTTATTGAGATTCTTATAGCCAATAACCTTGCCGCCGTCGTCGATCACGATACAGTTGTTCTTGAACTGCCAGAATGGGCCGAGGCAGTAGTTGTCAGCAAACTCCATGACTGAATATAGCTCTTCGAGTTTGTTCTCCAAAGGCGTACCTGAGAGTATGACGGCGTAGTCCGAATGTACCTTGCGGGCGGCCATCGATATCTGCGTCTTCCAATTTTTCAGGCGCTGCACCTCGTCCATGATGAGTACTTCGGTCTGTAGCGAGCCCCACATCTTTACGTCGTTCGACATGCAGTTGTAGGATACTATTTTATAAGGTACATCGCTTGCGTATTGTTCTTTGCGCTTTATTGGATTGCCTTCGATGACGAGTGTCAGCGGGTGTTCTGGTGAGTGTTCTGTGTCCTTAGTGAAGCGTTCTATCTCCCGCTGCCACTGGTATTTCAACGATGTGGGACAGACAATCAGAATCTGATCCGCCAATCCTTCACGTCGAAACAGTTCTGCCGTGCCGATGGCTTGAATGGTCTTGCCAAGACCCATCTCGTCGGCAATAATTGAGCGTCCTTTCTCGAAAGCAAAGCGGATGCCCTCTTTCTGATAAGGATAGAGAGTGGTTGTTAGGAGCATGTCAAGGTTCTCGTCAGTATATTTCGCAATGAGTCGTTCACGATATTTCCGTTCGCGCTGCTCTAAAATGAAGTCAATGGCATCTTGATAGAAACGGAACGACGAGTCGATTTTCTTGCCTTCCGTCAGCAACTTGTTATAGTCTTCAAACGCTAAGGGGAACATCACGCCCTTGGAATCAAAATAGCGTCTTGCCAAACGCTCGAATTTCTCACGATAATCGCTGCCTATACGAATCTTCACCTGGCGACCTTCGGTGTATGAGAGATAGACAGAAGTATAGGCGGGCAACTCCTTGTGAACTTTCTTTCCTTTGGTCTCGCTAATCCATAGTTTCACCTTTTCAATGTGCTTGCACGTACAGAGATGATTGGTTTTGAAGTCCAGGCACGAGCAATAGTTCCACGGGCTGTCCTCTCCACGATATACTACCTTGTAGGTCTGCTTTGTCTGCGGGTTCTTCACCTCGTATTCACCTGGCAGATTCTTCTCGTCGACAGTCGCCACAGCCATCGTTTCCTCTCTCGCAATCTGCTTGCGCAAAGCCCGCTGCCACTCCTTTATCTCCATTCCGTCAGGCTTCACCACCCACGAAATCTTAGGAATCCTCACCGCCTGTGACTTACACTTACGAACCTTGCTCTTCGTTGTCCCCTTCTTATCTGTTGAACTCTTCTTTGTTGCCATATCTTCCTATTTTTTGTGCAAAGGTAAACATTTTCTGCGATATATTGGAATTTTCATTGAATTTATCAAGAAATATTATGGTTCATTCGAAAAATTGTTGTATCTTTGCGGCTAGAAGAAGAATAAAGAAAAATAAAAGAGAATAAAGAAGAATAAAAGAAAGTAAAGCAAGATGAAGAAGACTGAAAAAGATACGCATCATGTGGTGTTTCAACCCACTTTCGGCAATCGTCCTGACCAGTATATCGGTCGTGATGGGGTGATTGACCAGTTCATGGCAGGCTTGCAGGAACCTGTAGGAAGTCGCAACCGCTGCACGTTGTTCCTCGGACAAAGGGGAATGGGCAAGACGGCTCTGCTGCTTGAACTGAGCGACCGTGCGGTAAAAGCGGACTATGTGGTGGCCCGTGTGACAGCTCACGAAGGGATGGCACAGGCCATCGTTGAGCAGTTCCAACTGAATGGCTCGGCCTTCTTCAAGGATGACAAGCGTAAACTGACTGGCGTAACTGCAGGTGCGCTTGGCTTTACTATCGGTCTTACCTTCTCTGAGGCTGCTGAGCGACAGTATGGTTTCCGATCGAAAATGTCGTTACTGTGCGATAAACTGGCGGAGAAGGACAAAGGTGCTCTGATTCTGATTGACGAGGTGCGTACCTCAGCTGCTATGCGCGAGGTGGCATCGGCCTATCAGGAACTTGTAGGGGACGGGAAGAATATTGCCATCGCGATGGCGGGGCTTCCACATGCTGTTTCAGGGGTACTGAACGACCAGGTGCTCACGTTCCTGAATCGTGCCAGCAAAGTGGAATTGGGATTGATCTCGACGAATTTAATCAGGGCTTACTACGAGCGGGCTTTTAAGAGGATGGGTATCACAATCTCAGACGAGCTTCTTGATAGGGCTGCACAGGCTACTCGCGGCTTTCCGTACCTGATGCAGTTGATTGGATATTACGTGATTCAATATACTTCGGAAGGAGGAACTGTTGACAAAACTATCATGGATAAGGCAGAGATGTCGGCCATGGGCGACATGGAGAACAACGTGTTCAAACCGATTCTGAATCCGCTGTCGGACAACGACAAGATATTCCTGAAGGCGATGGCCAGACAGGGAGAAACCGTTTCGACTGCTAAGTTACAAGCGGCATTGGGCAAGAAAGGCCCTGCCATACAGCCCTACCGCAAGCGATTGCTGGAAAGCGGTGTAATTGAAGCGCCAAGGCGAGGTGAACTAGTGTTTGCTGTACCGTATCTTTTGGAGTACTTGTTGAATGAAATGAAAGAATAAGATGATAAAAGGAACTGATATAATATGGTTGGAAAGCATCTTGAAAGCTACACCCGATGCTTTGCAACACATTGCCGACAACAAATCTGTTGCACAGAATTTGCGTGATGCTTTCCCGCATCCTTATACATTGGACGATGCTGCGGTCTTTCTTGACAATGTCAGACAAGGGAAAATGGGGATAGTCTATGGCATGTTTCTTAATTCTGGCGAGTTGGTCGGCGTCATCAGTTTGACACCTGGCCGTGATGTCAATCGCTATTCTGCCGAAGTCGGTTATTTCGTTGGTGAGCAATATTGGAACAGAGGTTATGCTACTGAGGCATTAAGGCTAATCGGGAACTTTGCTCAATTCAGGCATGGTTTAAAACGTCTCTATGCTACGGTTTTCGATTTTAATCTTGCTTCCATGCATGTTCTCGAAAAAGCCGGATTCAAAAAAGAGGGAATAATGAAGTCCTCGGCCGTCAAAGACGATAAAATCCTTGATGAGCATTTGTATGGCCTAGTATTGGGGAAAAGCAATATTGAGATGATAGGGTGTTGCAAGTTTTGAAATCACACTGCCAGCCGCGTGCCGTCGTACACGTAGTTGCGGAAGAGCCAGTCCTTGCTCCGTTCGGTTGGGGCGACGTCAATGCTTTGGAGGGGCGAGAAGGCTAAGAGGTTGTTAGAGTAGCGCGTCAGGTAGTTCACGTCTTCCACCGTGTTCACTCGTTTGTTGCGTTTCATCTTGCTCACCACACGCGATACGAAACGGTATTCCTTCTCGGGGAACAGACCCTGAAGAGCATTCAGTTTCTGACGAGAATAGCGTACGTCAATCTGTTCACCGTCGACGATGATGAGTCCAACGCTGACCTGCTCCGAAATCTCGGGGCGGATTACTGCATAAATAATGCTATATCTCAGATTACCCATTGTTTATATTTTCGTTTAGACAATCCACAAAATTATCCTATACGCCCGCAATCCACTGCTCGTCGAATAACTGTTGCAGCTTCTCTTCCAACGCTTTCTAAAACAGGAATAGTCATAGTCATTGTTTTCAACAAACCGTTGCAAAGATACACATTTTCTGCAATATTTCCTCATTGTTTTGTTTTTTTAGTTGTTTTTTCTACCCTTATGTAGGAGAATCCATCGCCCACTCTAACAGTTCCGCTGCAATCATAGGACTAATTATCCGCATCAGGCTATCGTCTTCACGACCTCTCGAAAGTAAGTTTATGCTGCCGTACCATACGAGAGATTGGTCGATGATTGCATAACGCTCGTGACAACGGTTCTGCGTATTCACTCGGATACCAGTATTATCAAGCCGATGCAGCAATTCTACATGATGCTCTCGACCATCCTCTGGGTACTCTTCTGGATGCAAAGAAAGGACCATGATAGTAATGCCCCGCTTCTGTAATATCTCTGATTGTTCAACAAGCCACCCGACCTTACGCGAACTCAGGAAAGGACTCGAAATGACGATGCTCTTCTCTGCGGAAAGAACATCCTTCTCAAACACCTCCCAATAGCCCAGGCTGTCGAAGATAGAGTTGCTCACCTCCTGCTTGTCCACCACATCTGCACACACTTCAAACCCAATCTTCTTGTACGTCCGCAGTCGTCGGTGATACATGCGTTCTAACACAGGAATGTGCTGATCGATATAGTCGAAGATGATAACATCCTTCTTCCCATCGTAATCGCGGTTCAATCGTCCGGCATACTGCTCTACATTCCCCTCGAACGAAATAGGCATGGCGAGCAGCATCGTATCGAGCCTCGGATAATTAAAACCTTCACCGATATACTGTCCTGTGGCGACCATAATCATACTCTCATCTCGACCTACGGCTGCCATTTCCTCCCGCAATTCTGCTCGTGCTTTCATACTCTTACCGCCTTGCAGCAGAAACACATGGCCTGCGGCCCCTTGAAGCAAGCCATAAAGCATCTCCGCATGTTCCCTGTACTTGGTCATCACCACTGGAGTACGTCCTTTTTTAACACAATCCACCACATCAGCCACGATCTGCATGTTCCTCAGTTCGCAGTGGACAATCAAGCGATAGAGCTCAGAAATATGTCTGTCATCTGAGGGTGAGAGGTCAATCATCCGTGTAAAACGAGGGTAGACATAGTGACCGATTCCCTGCTTCATGGCCCGTTCCTTGGCTGTATAACGATGCCGTATAGAGCCCAATAGCATCAGCAGTTTTCTTTCCTGCTTGTCACCACGCTTCACAGTCGCGCTCATGCCATACACATACTTAGCCGCTGAAGCTCGTAGCACGTTTTCAAAAGTTGCCGCTGCAACATGATGGCACTCGTCTACGATAATCATCCCGTAGTCGCGCACCATTGGATTGATGTCGTCCCCCTTTCCCAGCGAGCCAATCATGGCGATGTCTATGATGCCTGTCGCCGCCTTTTTCTGTGAGGAAAAGGTGCCTATGGCAGAATTACGCTGTTTGACACGTCCCTTAGGTGTGATATAGGTCGGCAATTCTTCGTTGATAGTCAGGAACCTCTCCAAGTCCTTAACCCAATTGTTCAAAATCTCAACGGTATGCACAAGAACGAGCGTATTGACCTTCCGACGGGCAATCAGGTTCGCACCGATAACTGTTTTGCCGAAAGCCGTGGCAGCAGCGAGCATACCTATATCGTATGCCAACAATCGCTCTGCGGCAACCATCTGCTCAGGATACAGTTCTCCATTGAAAGAAAGGTCAACAGGTCGTCCCGTCTGCCTTTTGTCTACGATGTCATACGGAATCTCAGCATCTGATAAATGCCTTTTCAGATCTTCGATGCATCCTCTCGGTAGGACGATATAATCACCCTCATCATAGCCATCATAGACAATCCGTGGCGTCTCACGCGTAGAAAAACCTAATGCCAGATTCTGGAAAAACTGTGGATTGGAAAATGCTGCCAATCGCCTGATGGCATTCTGTAAACGCGGCTTCAGATTCCGTTTGTCAACATATATACCATCAGCCAGTATTATCTTTATCATCCCCGTAACATCATCATTCTTGAAATATCGGGTTGAAGGCTTAGGACTCATGCCGAAAAGAAGCAGACTACTATCCTCTGTTCATCAACCTTGTCACTCTGGAACATCTGCATCGCATTATCTTCTGGGCACCAAGACCTGATGTAAGCGTCCATTTCGGTCTCAGACAACTTCCGTGTATGCATCAACTTGCTCCACTGGTCTTTATACTGTCTCCAATTTTCATCCACAAACGCGCTGTTGCCTTTGCGGAGTGCCTGTCCCTGAAGAGGTAGCGCAATGAGATTCCCCAACTTCCCTTCTGGTAGACAATCCTGCATCGGCATCATCCGGTCATAGTATCGAAAACTCTTGAGACTCACAGATTCTGCTCCCTTTGCAAGCAACGCCTCACCAAACTTGCGCACTTTCGCAGCTTGAATGGCTTCGCTGAAGAAAATCCACACATGAGCACCATGTCCGGATCGGGAACGTTCTACCAGCGCATCTATTCCCATAGAAAAGCAAATTTTCCGCAACGTATCCACCTCCTGCTCCCAGTCTTTTGAAGGAGCCGCATCCTCATCGTGATTATCGAAATCGAAAACAAGAAACCAACAAGTTCCGTCAGGGAATAGCGGATATAAACCAATGACATCCGAGCAATCCTCTTTCGTCCCCTTCAAATGCTCCAACATGACCGAAATCTTCAGTTCCTTATAATCCTTTGCCGGACAGTCCTGACACTTCACCTTTTCGTCTCTCTCCTTGGGACATATCCCTGCTTTCCAGAAATTGTTGCATTGCGTATAGTACCCCTTCTTCGCATTTCGCTTGACATACACATCCTTGCGTCCTCGGAAGTAAGAATAGAACTCTATCGCATGTTCTGCCGTCAGCATAGGAAAGTCTATCTCCACGGGGCTCTCCCGCTTGATAGTCTCCACAAATGTCTCATAGTCATACGGAATCCCGTTCTTATCCAGTAGTCCTTTCAGATACCGTATTTCCGACTCCAGCCGTGCGATATGATCTTCAATCATTGCCATTAGCACATTTAATATTCGTACCTGCCGATTTCTTCTCTATAGGCAGGCTTTTTGGGATTGTCGCGGAGGATCTGAGTAGCAAGCCGACGTGCTTGTTGCCTACCTTTCTCGCAGGAGAGACTTAGTAAATGGAGTCCTCCTGCCACCTTGGCATAGTCATCACGAGTATTTGCTCTTTGAGAATCATGTTGAATGCTTTTGTAGAGGGCATCGACCATTACCGCACATTGATCATCTGTGAGTAGCTTTGCATATCGGCTGAAAAAAGCGAGACGCTCACCACCGCTGTTCGGATAGGGTGCATAAGAATAATATCCCATGTGATCGGGCAATTTCTGTAGGTATTCATACATCCTGTCGAAAAGTTTTTCTTCTTGATAGATATCGAACAACATGTCTGTACTTACATTCCCGACCTCACCCTCATGTAACAACTTGTCACGAAAGGCAGGCCAATCGTCCTTCTTAATGGTCGCCTTACAGATATGATAGTAGTTTTTCTTCTCTTCCTGCCTGATGTTACCCCTTGCGAAAAGCCATTGGGCAGAGGTGCAGATAATTTCCTTGTCGTCTGTATGCCGACCGAGTTCTACCAGTCTCTGATGCCAAGGCTGGGCATCGTGCCATCCGCCACTACTTTTGCCAATCCGTTCTTTACAAAATGCTTTAGCCTCATCATAGCGGGAATCGGCTACCAACTGGTCATATCTTAAAGCGCTAATATCCTCCAGGTCGAGATGTTGCGAGAGGATGTCCTCTGCCTCGTCATTGTGCCCCAACTCACGCAACAGATTGATTTTCCACTTCACGTAATAGGATTTGTCAGAGCTATATCTCGCTGTCAGGATGTTCTTGTCAATCTCCTTCAGCAAGTCTTCCGGCGAAAGCAGAGACTGGTTGGCATTGTCTATCACTTCGTCAATATCACAAGGTAAGTATGTTCTGTAGACATCGCTCTTTGCCAAACGCTGTAGCCGTTTTATTATACCCATTTTATGGTCACGGGCTACATATTTGTCATTCAGCAGCACATCGTTAAGGATAGCCAGAGCCTGTTCGTTGCCGAAGTTGCTGTTCTCATAGTTGTAATCCTCGTAGACGCAGTCGTTGTTGAACTCATCGGCCAGTTTCTCGAGCATCAGCAGAGCACCCTCAGCAGCCGTCTCACCGTCTTGCTGTTGACGGAGATAGTCCAATTGCTTGAGTACACGTTTGATATCCTTGCGGATGGCCGTCCAGTCGAGAGATGGACCATAACGACGGGCACCGCCTTTCTTCCGATGAAGGAAACAGTCCATCACCATCTTCTTGCAGTCCACATTATTCTCTATAGGCAGGAACTTCTCAATGATCGCTTCTGCAAAGGCCTGATCCTTGGCGGCATAACTCTTGACAAATTTCAACAGTTGTTTGTCATCTGTCATTGCCAACGTCCGTTTCAGTAGTTCTTTCGTTTCTTTGTCCATCGTTTTTTTTCAATCAATCCTCCAACCATTGCCGTGCCTTTTCCTGTATCTCGGGGCGGCAATCCTTGAAGTCGTCTATTGTCAGGTAACCGTTAGTCAGCAACTCATTCACACCCATTAGTAGCATCGAATTGCGGTAATAGTCCTCGCGCTTCATCGCCTCCTTGAAGTAGTCGCGCGACCGCTTGGTCACCTCCATACAGCGGTCGAAGGCATTCTCGTCCTCGCCATATTCTTTGTTAATCAACTCGGCCGTTTCCTTCAGCCATTCCTCACAACGACGCAGGACACCACGCTTAACGAGGTCGTGCAGTTGTCGCTTGTCTGCTTTTGTCAGTTCCATATTCTAATAAATACATGTGCAATTATCAATTTCCTCTTCCGCAACAGTTCTTGTATTTCTTGCCACTACCACAAGGACAAGGATCATTACGTCCCACTTTTGGAGGAGCAATATAAGGCATTGTGGGGAATGATGACTGCGGCCACTCATCAGCGTAATCTGTCGCTTGATGTGAACGACGGGGCTTGTCTTCTATGGGGAAGTTAAAAAGAACCTTAGCCTCTGCAGGTGTATGACCTTTCAGATGCCAGTGAGGCATATTGTTCAAATAGAGATCGAGCATACATATGGCTTCACCGAATAGTTCATCGTCTATCTTCAACGGCTCAAGTACGCAATCTACAAAGTACTGATTGGGATCTCTATCCTCAAAATCCTCATCGCACTTGTGCATGGTAAAATACCAGAGGTCATGGCAGGTCTCGAGCACTTCCCATTGATTCAGATGTAGCTTGTCGATAAGAAACGTCGTGAATTTAGCATACATCGGATTTGGAATCTCTGGCATGGGAATGCGTCCAGCCAACATCACCTCCATATTCTTGAACAGCTTATAATCCTTGGCTACAGACTCGCGTTTCTTGATTTCCTTATCCAGTTCGCCAGGCATATCCCAGCCATAGCGCGACACGAAAATTGTCGTGTCATCGTCGGGTTCTGCAAAGGGGTTGTTACCCAAATGGAATTCCATCCACTTCAGCAGTAGTGAGCGCTGCATCATGTCTGCCATTACCTTATCGGCAGGCAATGCAACTCTCTGTCTCTCGAGTTCTCTTTTCACAAATCCCAAGCTTACCTGTCCGTAGAGGTTAGCCAAGCCTTCAACGGTACTCTCAACGGATATCCTAAGGTGGTTACCCATATTGTTCATTGCCGCATCGATATGGGGCAGATATGCATCGCGCAGATCTTGGGGAACATGGATGTAGTAATTATCATTTTCGTCGTGCCAGTCACTAACGAGGCCAAAGTAATAGGTGATAGGTTTGAAATAATCTTCATACATATCTACAATATCGCCACCATTCTTTAATTTCTCGAAGATATTCAAGTCCTGTAGGGGGAGTTGGTCAAGTATCTTGCGGGGATTTTCGAGCAAGGCCTCTGCGTATTGTTGTTTGACCTTGGCAACACCAGCTTTTTCATCAATCGTCAGCCCCAAGTCATCAGCACAATCAAGGATATCTGCTTTGTCGAGCTGTTTTATGCTTTCAAGCAAAGTGATGGGTTTCGGTCCTTTGATGTTTTTCCTGGCAATTCTAACTTCAGATTCATTCCTTTCATCTTTCGAATCGGCAATAATCATTCTCAATTTGCTGTTCACCTCTTCGATATCAAAGTGTTTGGGATCAAACTCTTCATCATCATCCAGTTGGAGCCACTCACGATAAGATTCCGTGTCATCACTATCGGGTTCTTCTCTGAACAAACGTTTGATTTCTTCCCATCCCCATACACCACCGCAGTCCTCATGCGGACAGGCTCCCTTGCCTGCAAGACAGACGGGATGCGAGAGACTCGTTTCATCATCCTTCTTCTCCAATGTGATGTCGTGAACCCACGAGTCGCCAAAGTCATAGACATAGACAAATTTGTTCAGTTCCTTCTTCTTGATGAACTCTGCTACCACTGTCGTAGCGGCATCTTCCACATCGTCACCCATCTCGTCATCATACTCATTGGGCTCCTTCACTTTCCATCCGTGGCAGAAAGGACTTTTCTCAAACTGGTACAGGTGATTATTCCACCATCCGAAGGCACTCTGAATAGCATTGTGCAAATCATCGAACGTGAAATCTTCTGGTATTTCCAACCTCCGCCAAACTGGCGGCTTAGTAATGTCTCTTAATTGTATCTTGAATGTCAGTGTCATATTATAGTAAATTATGTACGTAAGGTCACGGCAGGGCCTTGCAGGTCTCGCGGACGAGTAGGGAAAGGTAATCACGGTCGTCGACATCGGCGATGTAGAAGTAGTCCTTAGCCCCTTCGTAGGGCGGACGCATATCGATGACACGCAGCAGAGGGCGGACGGCGTCAGTGGGTTTCAGATAGAAACAGTCGTCGCAGATCAGTCCGAAAATCTTCCCGTCGCAGTAGATGCCGTAGTCGCCGAACATCTTCTTTGCCATAATCTCGCCCGCTCCAGCACACTGGTCGGCGATGTATTGCACAAAATCAGAATTGCTTGCCATTTTTCTCACTATTGTTTTTGATTGGACAAAGATACGGCAAATCTGTGAAAGCGCCAAAGTTTTTCGTCGAAAAGTGCATGCGAGCCCTCCTTTTGATATATGTCAAGAGTCTTGTGTACGCACACACAAGTAATGAAAATGACGATTTGTAACGAAACGGGGGTGATTTGAGACAAAGTGTAACAAAATGGAAGGGAAATCCTTTGAATTGTTTACAAAGTGTCAGAATCTGAAAGTTTTAACAATCAAATTGAAAGAAAAACGAATGAATATTTATCAAAACGTCGTACCTTTGCACTCGATAATTATCAAAGTGAAACCCAAAGAAAGGGTTGAGTGTTAGTAATAATTAATAAGGTAAAAAGGTATGAAAAAGATTGAAGCAATTATCAGGAAAACGAAGTTTGAGGAGGTCAAGGAGGCCTTGCTCAGTTCGGACATCGACTGGTTTGAGTACCATAACGTACACG
>JAEEGG010008230.1_pt1 | contig 23726 bp, 18 predicted proteins | sample 9134161 | NCBI WGS metagenome assembly JAEEGG01 (sample SAMN16246543, study PRJNA631951) | gut metagenome | biome: gut microbiome; feature: rumen; material: CR-attached | host: Bos | place: Iran: Karaj | collected 2018-10
GGAGCGCTGGTAGGAAGTATTTTCAAACTTGTCTTCTACCTGGTGCTATGGCTTGTGATGGGTATATACCTTATACCCCTCATCCTCAGGAAAGCCAAGAAGCTTCTGAGCGACGAAACCCTTCTGGTGGTGTCGCTGGGCCTTTGCTTCATGATGGTTGTAATTGCCGCCAAGACCGGCTTCTCCGCCGCTTTCGGCGCCTTCATAATGGGCTCTATCCTGGCGGAAACCCTTGAGGCAGAGCATATCGAGCGCCTTGTAAAGCCTGTCAAGGACCTTTTCGGGGCTATTTTCTTCGTGTCCGTGGGCATGATGGTGGATCCTTCGCTCATAGGAAAGTACTGGCTGCCCATCCTGGTTATTACGCTCACCGTCATAATAGGCCAGGCAACCTTCGCCACGCTTGGCGTGCTGCTTTCCGGCCAGAGGCTCCGTACGGCGCTCCAATGCGGATTCTCCCTTACCCAGATAGGTGAGTTTGCGTTTATCATTGCATCGCTTGGGGTAGCCCTTGGCGTTACCGGAGACTTCCTGTATCCTATTGTGGTGGCTGTATCGGTCATTACCATTTTCCTTACGCCTTATATGATAAGGCTTGCAGAACCCGCCTACAATGTCATATACAAGGCCCTCCCGCAGAAGGCAAAGGACTTCATGGACGGGTACGCGGAGGCGGCGGAGCCCACTGCAGAAAAGGACAGCGCATGGAAGCAGTATCTGGGCGGTATAGCAAAGACTGTAATCCTTAACGGAATAGTCTCCATAGCCATCTGTGCACTTGGATTCAGCCTCCTTGCCCCTCTGGTCCAGCAGTGGATTCCGGGACTGTGGGGGAGGGTTGTCACGGCCGTAATCATTCTGGCGGTACTGTCGCCTTTCCTGAGGGCCATCATCGTCAAGGACAACCGTTCCGCAAGATTCAGGGAACTGTGGGATAAGGACAGGGCAAACCGTGCCCCGCTGGTTGCTGGCGTGGTGCTGCGGTATGCGATATCAATCGGCTTCATTTTCTACGTCCTGGCCAGATTGTTCCATATTTCAGTCCTTCTTATATTCGTGATTGCCCTGGCGGTAGTTGGCTTCATGCTCTTCAACCGCTGGACCAAGCGCTCTTCCAAGCGCATAGAAGAGACCTTCATGACAAATCTCCGTTCAAGGGAAATGCGCGCCGAGTACCTTGGGGAGAAGAAGCCGGATTACGCCACGGCACTTCTGGACAAGGACCTTCACCTTGCCGATTTCGACATCCCGGTCCGGCACCAGTGGGTCGGCCAGGAACTCAAGGCCCTGAATCTTGGCAAGCAGTTCGGCGTGCATATAGTTTCCATCTTAAGGGGCGGTACCCTCCGGATAAATATCCCTAAGGCCTCTGAACGTCTCTATCCTTTGGACCGAGTGCAGGTAATAGGTACCGATACCGGCCTGGAAGCATTCGGGGCAGAGCTTGGAAAGACAGACACAAGCATGCCGGAAGACCTTTCCCGTTCAGAGATGGTCCTCCGACGCCTCCATCTTGTGGACGGCTCCCCGTTCATCGGCAAGAATCTCAAGGAAAGCGGTATCAGAAACCACTACCACTGCCTTGTGGCCGGTATAGAGAAACCGGACGGCACGCTTCATATCCCCGATCCTGCAGTCCCCCTTGCGGAGGGAGATACCGTATGGATTGTGGGTGAGCATAAAGACATTGATGTACTGATGACCATATGAGAAAGATAGTAGCAGCAATCCTTGCGCTTTGGGCGGCGCTTTCCTGCACCAGAACCCTCCGTGACGGGGAGTACACCCTTACCGTCCTTTCCACCAACGATGTCCATGGCACATGGTTCGATTCCACCTACGTGGGGAACGGTATCCGCCGTTCTTTATTTGCCGTTAACCATTATGTGGACAGTGTGCGGGCTGCCGACGGCTCCGGGAACGTCCTTGTCATAGACGTAGGGGACTGCCTCCAGGGAGACAATGCTGCCTACTACTACAATTATGTGGACACAGTGTCCCGACACCTTTTCCCCCGCCTTGTCGGTTACATGAAATACGATGCCGTAGTAGCCGGCAACCACGACATAGAGACCGGTCACAGGGTTTATGACCGCGTGGCAGCGCAGCTTGATAAGGAAGGAGTTCCTTTCCTTGGCGGAAACGTTGTGCGCACAGACGGAAAAGGCTCTTATTTCCCTTTGTATAAGGTATTTAAGAAAGCCGGTCTCAAGGTGGCCGTACTGGGCTATGAGAATGCCAGCATCAAGAGCTGGCTCGGGGAATCCGTCTGGTCCGGAATGGATTTCATACCCATCGTGGACGTTGTCCAGAAGGATGTCGATTATGTCCGCGCAAAGGAAAAGCCGGATGTGGTCATAGCCGCCATGCATTCCGCTACCGGCAAAGGGGACGGAAGCGTACTGGAAGCTGAAGGAATGGATGTTTTCAATCAGGTGAAGGGAGTGGACTGGGTGCTCTGCGCCCATGACCACGTGCCATTTGTGGAATCCCGGGACACCTGCGCCTTCATCAACTCCGGCAGCCACTGCCGTTTCCTGGGGCATGGCAAGATGAAAATCAAGGTCGAGGGCGGCAAGGTGGTGTCCAAGTCTTTTGAAACAGACCTTATCCCGGTCAATGCCAAAGATGCAGACCCCGTGATGCGCGAAGCCTTCCGCAAGGAATTCCTTGCAGTTAAAGCCTTTACGCTCAAGGACGTGGGAGTCCTTACGGACGATATAGTCACGCGCGAATCCTATGCTGGCCAGAGCGCCTATACCAATGTCCTTCACATGCTCAACCTCAGCTGCGGCATAGCAGACATTTCAATGGCTGCGCCACTTACCTTCAACAAGACAGTCAAGGCAGGCCCCCTGGTTTTCAACGACCTCTTTACAATCTATCCCTTTGAGAATCAGCTGTATGTGATAAGAATGACGGGTGAGGAAATCCGCCGCTATCTGGAGGCCTCCTATGACCGCTGGATCTGCGCCCCCAACCCTCACGTGATAAGGATGCGCAGCGGGGACAACCCCCGTACCGGAGAACTCAGATGGTCTTTTGCAGGCACTTCATACAACTTTGACTCGGCAGCCGGAATCAACTATGACGTTGATGTCACCAAACCCTTTGGCAGCAGGATAATCATCAAATCCATGGCGGACGGTTCTCCTTTCTGCCTGGACAAGACCTACAACGTGGCTATGACCAGCTACCGCGCCAACGGCGGCGGTGAGCTTCTCTCTGAAGCCGGCGTAGAGGAGGATGAATCCCGCATAGTTGCCCGCTTCCCGGAAATCCGCAACATCCTCTACGACTACCTGATTGCAAACGGCACCCTGGCCCCGTACTCCTTCGGCGCCATCCTTGGTTCCTGGCAGTTTGTCCCGGAAAAGGCACGTAAACAAATAGCAGCCGACTTGCAGCTGCTATTTCCCGACAAAAGTAACTAATTGATTTATAGTTTTGCTATAATCTTCTTGAAGATTGTAGTCATCTTGTCTGCCGCAGCATCTGCAGCCGCAACAATGGCCTCGCCGTCCGTGACGTAGTCGTCATCGTCAGTGGCGTGGGCAACGTCGGTGATTACGGACATTCCGAATACCGGAATTGAAGAGTGGCGGGCTACGATGACCTCCGACGTGGTGCTCATGCCAACGGCATCGGCACCTATGGCGCGGAAGTACCTGTACTCCGCAGGAGTTTCATAGCAGGGGCCGGTGCAGGCTACGTAAACGCCCTTGCGGAGGTCTATTCCTTCCTTCCTTGCTATCTTTTCCGCCAGGCGGATGAGGGCGGGATCGTACGGGCGCGTCATGTCCGGGAAGCGGGGGCCGAAGTCGTCCAGATTGGGCCCGATGAGGGGATTGGGCAGGAGGTTGATGTGGTCCTTTATTATCATGAGGTCTCCCACGCGGAAGCCCAGGTTGGTGCCGCCTGCGGCATTGGAAACGAACAGGTACTGTATGCCGATGACCTTCATGACCCTGATTGGCAGGGTGACCAGTGTCATGTCATAGCCCTCGTAGTAGTGGATGCGGCCCTGCATGGCAATCACCGTCTTTCCGCTGAGGGTTCCCACGATAAAGCTGCCCTTATGGCCGATTGCCGTAGACACGGGGAAGCCCGGGATATCACGGTAGGGAATCTCAATAGGGTTCTCAATCTGGTCGGCAAGCTTTCCCAGGCCGCTGCCAAGGACTATGCCCACTGTGGGCTGAAGATCTCCGATCTGTTTGCGGACATACGCTGCCGCTGCGTTTATGGTTTCTGGATAAGTCATAGCGTTTCAATCATTTTTCCGATGAGCTTAGTCATCTTGTCTGCCGCCAGGTTGGCTGCGGCGACCACATCGTCTCCGTCGTTCTCATAGTCTTCAGCGTAGTCGTCGTGGGCTTCGTTGGTGATGACGGAGATGCCGAATACGGGAACTCCCGCATGCCTTGCCACGATTACCTCCGGGACGGTGCTCATTCCCACGGCGTCGCCGCCTATGGTGCGGTAGAACTTATACTCTGCCGGGGTCTCGTACGAAGGACCGGTGTCTGCCACGTAAACGCCTTTCTGCATCTGGTAGCCAAGCTTTCTGGCAAGGCGCTGGGCCAGGCGTATGAGCGAGGGTTCGTACGGACGAGTCATGTCCGGGAACCTGGGGCCGATCTCGTCCATATTGGGGCCGATGAGGGGGTTTGGCAGGAGGTTGATGTGGTCCTGGATAATCATGAGGTCTCCTACGTGGAAGCTGAAGTTGATGCCTCCGGCTGCGTTGGACACGAACAGGTACTTGATTCCGGTGCCGATCATGACCCTGATGGGAAGCACAACCTTGTCCATGCCGTAGCCTTCGTAATAGTGGATGCGTCCCTGCATGGCGATGACCGTCTTTCCGGACAGCGTACCCACTATGAAATTGCCTTTATGGCCGATGGCCGTGGACACGGGGAAGCCGGGAATCTCCGAGTAGGGGATTGTGACGGGGTTCTCAATGGCGTCCGCAAGGCGTCCGAGGCCGCTGCCCAGGACTATTCCCACAAGAGGGCGCAGACCGCCAAGGCGCTCTTTTACCCACGAGGTGGCGTCTTTGATGGTTTTGACTCTGGGATCCATAACTAGAACTCTTCCTGGTTGTCTTCTTCTTCGCGGGGAGTGTACTGACGGATGGGGGCGTCGTGAAGAAGGTCGTGCTTTATATAATGCACGGCTTCCTGGAGGCCTTCCGCAAATTTGTCGAAGTCTTCCTTGTAGAGGAAGATCTTGTGCTTGTCGTAGGTGAAGGAACCGTCGCGCTCTGTGCGGCGTTTGCTTTCCGTGATGGTCAGATAGTAGTCGTTGTTACCCTTCGTTGCCTTTACATCAAAGAAATAGGTACGCTTGCCGGCACGGACCGGTTTTGAGTAAACGTCTTCCGAGCTCCGCTCCTGGGCGCGCCCGCGCTCAAAATCTTCATTATACATGACGCTTTTCTTTTAGTATTATACTCACAAATTTAGGGAATTTATTTAAAAAACACTAACTTTGCATAAATAATTTGTTCTATGTTAAACCGACGGATTTTGCGCATCAAGGCCTTCAAGGTGCTGTATCAGGCATCGGAGAACGCAGACCTCTCCCTGAAGGATGCGCTGGAGTGCCTTAACGTATCCTGTGAGGCCTCAAGAGACCTCTATCTCTATATGCTTGGCGTCATTCCTGCCCTCACCGCGGAAGCTGCTCGCAGAATAGAATCGGCCCGTACCAAGTTCAACCCCACTCCGGAAGAGCTCAGCCCCAACCTCAAGTTCGTCAAGAACGCCGTCTCCGCCCTTCTGGCCGCAGACCCGGACTTTGAGCGCCTCAATGAGAAAAAGAAGTTCTCCTGGGCCCAGAACGACGCCTTCATTAACTCTCTCTGGGAAACCCTCAAGACAAGGGAGTACTTCGCAAAGTACATGGCCTCCGGCTCGTCGTCCCTGCAGGAAGACGTCACCCTCTGGAAAACCGTTTTCGCAGAGGAGTTCGAGGATAACGATGCCCTCCAGGCCATCCTGGAAGACCTTTCCATCCATTGGGCCGATGACCTTGCCTACTGCCTGGGCGCCTGCATCCGTTCCCTTGACGGCATTGCGCGCACCGGCCGCTGGGATTTCCCGCCCCTGTTCCAGAGCGACTCCCTGGCCGCCCGCGGCAAAGATGCTGACAGCGATTCCGCTTTTGTCAGGAACCTCCTCACCGCCACCTACGCCGGCAGGGAAGAGTATGCGTCCCTGATATCGGCCTCCGTCTCAAAGTGGGACCTTGACCGCCTGTGCGCATCGGACATCATCCTTGTGTCCATGGGCCTTGCGGAAGCCCGTACCTTCCCGGAGATTCCCGTCAAAGTAACCATCAACGAGTACGTGGAAATAGCCAAATACTACTCTACACCTCGCTCGGGCGCCTTCGTTAACGGCCTTCTGGACCGCCTTGTAAAGGAATACGCCGCTGCAGGCAAGATAGTCAAAACAGGAAAAGGATTAATCTAAAAAACAGATATGAACACACTTTTAGTCTACACACTTCAGGCTTCGGCCCCTGCACAGGGACAGCCCAGCGCCCTCCCTACCATAATCATGTTCGCCGCCATCATCCTTGTGATGTGGCTTTTCATGATCCGTCCCCAGCGCAAGCAGCAGAAACAGCTTCAGGAGTTCCGCAACTCCCTCAAGAAGGGTGACAAGGTAGTCACCGTCGGCGGCATCTACGGAGAAATCCTGGAAGTCAACGAAAAGACCGCCCTCATCAGGGTGGACGGCGACGTCAAGCTCCGCGTTGACAAGCAGGGCCTTGTAAAGGACTATTCAGAGGCCGGCCAGAACTAGCAGATGTCCCTGAGAGACCGTATCCGGCTCCATCTGGGAGGCAGACAGAGGGAATTGGCGTTCATCGTCTTTTCCCTCGTGCTTGCTGTTGGCATATGGTTTTTCACAAATCTTTCCAAGACTTATTCTGGTACGGTAAGCGTGCCGGTCGTCGCAGAATGCAGCATAGACGGCCACCGGGGACGCTCTTCCAACGCAACGGTGGTCAGCGCCCGCTGCAGGGCGGACGGCTTCCGTCTGGTAAGGGAACAGAGCCGCAGGGACAAGAAAACCGTGGTGGTCAAATTCGAGCGCTCTGACCTCAGGCGCACGGGCCCTGATACCTGGTCCATCTTCGGCAGTGCAAAGAACTCCTACATCAACCAGATGTTCGGAGAGGGTATTACTCTGGAGGCATTTATTACGGACACCCTGAGCTTTGTTTTTGCAGAGGAGAACCACAAGAAAGTGCCCGTAGACGTGCCTTATACGGCTCAGTACCGCCTCCAGTACATGAAAAGCGGCTCGTTCAAAACCGTTCCGGACTCCGTTACAATCTACGGAGAGGACATCCGTCTGAATGCCATAGACAAGATTACGTCACCCCGCCTGAGTTTTACGGATGTGTCTGACTCCCGTCACGGCGTGGTCAAACTGAACAAGCCTGCCGGAATTCGCCTGTCGGTGGAAGAAGTCGCATACGTACTTCCTGTTTCCAGATATGTTGAACTTAAGGGCTCATTCCCCGTGGAAGTATGGAACGCACCTGCCGGCAGGGAGGTGCAGGTATATCCTCCCATAGCAACGGTATGCCTCCGCTGTGCTTTCCCTCTTGTAAAGGATCCCATGGCCTCTTTCAAGGTCTTCATAGACTACAAAGACTTCTCCGAGTCCATGTCCGGGAAATGCGTTCCCCGGACCCTGAAACTCACGCAGGGAGTTCTTGACTGCCGCATAGAGCCGGAAGTATTCGACTGCGTGGAGGTCCTATGACAACAGTCCTTCTAACCGGCGGCATAGGCAGCGGAAAATCTGCCGTTGCAGATATCCTAAGAGGCAGGGGAGTCCCCGTATATGACTCTGACTCTGCTGCAAAGTCCCTCTATACCCCCGCATTTCTCTCCCTGTTGGAAAATGAGTTCGGTACGTCTTTTTCTCTTTCCGACGGCTCGCTGGACAAGAAAAAGTTAGGAGCTCTTATCTTTAGCGACACTTCAGCAAGGGAAAAACTGGAGGGCCTCCTTTATCCGGCCCTTAGGGAACACTTCCTTGCCTGGCGGGACAGACAAGGCGATGCACCTCTGGTAGTACTGGAAAGTGCAATTGCCCGGTCAAAGCCTTCCTTCGGAAATTATTGGGACGCGGTTGTCCTTGTGGACGCATCCCCGGAGGTCCGCATCTCCCGCGTAATGGCCCGCGACGGGTGCACCCGCGAGCAGGCCCTTGCCCGCATGGCCTCCCAACAGCAGCCCGGGAGTGCCGATGTCGTTATCCTCAACAACGGTTCCCTCAAGGAGCTTGAAAAGGCCGTTGAGGATGCTTTTTTCACGCAAAATGCTTATATTTGTAGGTTATTAAAAGATACATCAATGAAAACAGATCTTGCAAAAACCCTTTCTGTCCGTGGTCAGCACGGCCTGTTCAACTATATTGCCCAGTCCCGTACCGGAGCCATTGTAGAAGCCTTCGAGGACAAGAAGCGCTACAACTTCAGCGCAAACGCCGGCATCACCACCCTGGAGGACATCTCCATCTACACCAGTGAGGGAGAGATGAAGCTCCGCGAGGTATTCGGAAAGCTTCACGAAGTCCTTGGGGACAACGACGCCCCGGACGCAAAGAAGGCATCGGCGGAAGAGCTCAAGGCCCTCTTTGCAAAGGCCGTCCCAGAGTACGACGGAGACCGCTTCTATGTGTCACACATGAAGAAGGTGGTGGAGTGGTACAATGCCCTCAAGAAGTACGCATCCCTGGAGTTCGTGACGGAAGAGGACCGCGAGAAGGAGCAGCCTGAAGCGTAGATGCCCACCCTGCAGGTCATAACCCTGGGCTGTTCCAAAAACACGGTAGACACGGAACACCTTCTGTATCAGGTACGTGATTCATACGAAATCGTGCCCGAAGGGGAAGACCGCCCGGTAGACGTCCTGGCCGTCAACACATGCGGATTCATAGGTGACGCCAAGGAGCAGTCTGTCAATACCATCCTTGCCGCTGCTCAGCGCAAAAAAGCCGGTCTTGCAGGCCGGCTTCTTGTATTCGGATGCCTCTCCCAGCGTTATGCCCATGAGATGCCGGGCCTCATACCCGAGGTTGACGGCTGGTTCGGCGCAAGGGAGCTGGACAGCCTTGTGAAGGCACTCGGATGCCGGCCGGACCATGGCGGAGACCTTCTTCGTGTCCGCACCGACCATCGGCCCTATGCCTACCTCAAGATTTCCGAAGGGTGTGACAGGAGGTGCTCTTACTGCGCTATTCCCTTCATCCGCGGCGCCCACAGGTCCGTTCCCATGGAAAAACTTGTGGCCGAGGCCCGCTCCCTTGCATCCGAGGGCGTCAGGGAACTGATAATAATTGCCCAGGACACAACATACTATGGCCTTGACCTTTATCGCCGCCGTGCCCTTGCAGAGCTTCTGGACCGGCTGTCGGAGGTAGAAGGCATAGAGCGCATGCGAATCCACTACTCCTATCCCCAGGACTTCCCGGAGGACGTCCTTGACCGCATGGCCTCCAATCCAAAGGTGTGCCGCTACATGGACATTCCTCTCCAGCATATATCGGACAAGGTTCTTTCCAACATGCACAGGGGAGTGGACGGGGCCTGGACACGTGCGCTTGTGAAGAAGATGAGGGAAAAGGTTCCCGGCCTGGTCCTCCGGACAACCTTCATAGTTGGGCATCCGGGCGAAGGCCCCGCTGAATTCCGTGAACTCATGGACTTTACCCGCGAGGCCGCTTTCCAGAGGATGGGCGCTTTCACCTACTCTGAGGAGGAAGGAACCTTCGGCGCGGAGCATCTGGAAGACACGGTGTCGGCCCGGACCAAAAAAAGCCGCCTTTCGCGCCTTATGGAGCTTCAGCGTGGCATATCACTTGCATATAACCGTTCCAGGATAGGCACCGTGGAAAAAGTCCTGGTGGACGCATTCACCGACGGCATCCTCGTATGCCGGAGCGAGTTCGAAAGCCCGGAAGTGGACGGTGAGATCCTTGTCAGGTATTCGGCCGATGTCTTTGACGGACGTGCACCGGAGTCCCTCGTAGGGGAGTTCCTGGACGTCCGCATCAACGGGGCCGATGAGTATGACCTTACAGCGGAGGTATTATGAAAAAAAGGATTATTCTTGCAGCAGCTGCTGCAATGCTTCTGACGGCTTGTTCCCCGGAAATCTACAGGGTATACCTGGATGTGCGCCAGCCGTCGTCATCGGGTTTTAAACTGGCCGGGAAGTCCATGGCCGTGGTATATATGGACGGTCCGCAGAAGGCAGATTCCCTGCTTTCCGCAGGCGTGGCTGCAAGATTTGCAGAGGCCCTGGAAAAGGATTATTTCGGCGGGGAATCGGTAATAGGCATGTACGCATGTCCTGCAGCGGACACAATGTCCCTTGACGCCATGCACAAGCTTGTCATGGATACCGGGGAAGACGTGGTGTTCGTGGTCAAATCCGTAATAGACAAACCAGTGACAGGAAAGAACAACCCCTTCCCTAAAGCCACTCATCCGGACTCTGCATATGTCTATGCCTCAAAGGTCCCGGTCTTTCTGAAACTGTTCGTATACGACAGCATGGACAAGGACGAGGTCAAGTCCTTCAAGGGCAGCACCTCCGTCAATGCTGCTGTATTCAACAGCGGAATAATTCCTCAGGAGAATCTTGACCAGCTGGTGAGTCTCAGGGTTCCGGGCGTGGCTTCAGGCAAGATGGGAGAACTCATGTCCAAGTATTTCCTTTCCACCTGGAAGACGGAAACTTTTGCGTTCTACTGGTTCGATGACCTGGATTCATACAAATGGTTCCAGGCGGTGGGCTGTGTGGAAGAAGGTAAGTTTACCGATGCCATTAAGATCTGGGAGCCCATGGTGAAGAGCCGTAACAAGTACAAGGCCGCCCATGCGTGCTATAACATGGCCATGGCGTTCTATCTTCTTGGAGACATGCAGCTTGCCTCCAGATGGCTGGATCAGGCGGACAGTCTGGAGAATGTTTCACAGGTTCCCTCTCTTCGAAAAAGGATAGCCAGGAGTTTGGAAAAGTGATGAAAATTGAGTACATTTGTAGACTTGTTAAAAAACTTTAAAAACTAACATATCATGGCAAACATCAATCTTAGGCAGTATGGCATTACCGGTGTGAAGGAAATCCTTTACAACCCCACGTACGAGGTTCTTTACAACGAAGAGACCAAGCCCGGTCTGGAGGGCTTTGACAAAGGTCAGGTAACGGAACTTGGTGCCATCAACGTCATGACCGGCGTTTATACCGGCCGTTCTCCCAAAGACAAATACATCGTCTACGACAACACCACCAAGGAAGGCAAGCCCGGTGAAATCTGGTGGACTACTGAAGGCTATCCCAACGACAACCACAAGATGTCCGTCGCTGTCTGGAAAAACGTCAAGAAACTTGCCCAGAAGCAGCTCAGCGGCAAGCGCCTCTTTGTTGTGGACGGTTTCTGCGGCACCCATGCAGACACCCGCATGAAGGTCCGTTTCATCATGGAGGTTGCATGGCAGGCACACTTTGTGACCAACATGTTCATCCGTCCCAAGAACCAGAAAGAGTTTGACCAGGAGCCTGACTTCGTGGTTTACTGCGCTGCAAAGGCTAAGGTAGACAACTATAAGGAGCTTGGCCTCCGCAGCGAAACCTGCGTTGCATTCAACGTTACCTCCCGTGAGCAGGTCATCCTCAACACATGGTACGGCGGTGAGATGAAGAAGGGTATGTTCTCAATGATGAACTACTATCTCCCTCTCAAGGGCATTGCAGCCATGCACTGCTCCGCCAACACCGATATGAACGGCGAGAACACCGCCATCTTCTTCGGCCTCTCCGGCACCGGCAAGACCACCCTTTCCACAGACCCCAAGCGCCTTCTCATCGGTGACGACGAGCACGGCTGGGACAACAAGGGCGTCTTCAACTTCGAGGGCGGCTGCTATGCAAAGGTCATCAAGCTTGACAAAGAGTCCGAACCCGATATCTACAACGCCATCCGCAGGGATGCCCTCCTTGAGAACGTAACCGTAGACAAGGACGGCAAGATAGACTTCAACGACAAGAGTGTCACTGAGAACACCCGCGTCAGCTATCCTATCTATCACATTGAGAAGATTGTCCGTCCGGACAGCCACGGACCCGCAGCCAAACAGGTCATCTTCCTCAGCGCAGATGCATTCGGAGTCCTTCCTCCCGTTTCCATCCTCACCCCCGAGCAGACCAAGTACTACTTCCTCTCCGGCTTCACCGCCAAGCTTGCAGGTACAGAGCGCGGCATCACCGAGCCCACTCCCACCTTCAGCGCCTGCTTCGGCCAGGCTTTCCTGGAGCTCCATCCCACCAAGTACGCAGAGGAACTGGTGAAGAAGATGAAAAAGAGCGGCGCCAAGGCATACCTTGTGAACACCGGCTGGAACGGCACAGGCAAGCGTATCTCCATCCGTGACACCCGCGGTATCATCGACGCAATCCTGAACGGTGCAATTGACAAGGCTCCCACCAAGGTTATCCCTTACTTCAACTTCACCGTCCCCACCAAGCTGGAAGGTGTTGACACCGGAATCCTTGACCCTCGCGACACCTACAAGAACGCCGCTGAGTGGGAAGAGAAGGCCAAAGACCTCGCAGGCCGCTTCATCAAGAACTTCCACAAGTATGAGAGCAACCGCGCCGGCAAGGCCCTTGTAAAGGCTGGTCCCAAGCTCTAAGTCACTTATCACTTGACAGAATGTAAAAGGTTCGGTTTTTTTGACCGAACCTTTTACGTTATATGCCCTGTATGGCCGTTATGTGTAAATGGTTCGGCCATTTTTACCGAACCTTTTACTATTTATGGTTTATGCCAGGTTATGGCCAGGCAGTCGTAGAAGATGCCATAGGAGAATAGGAACCAGACCAGGAGTATGATGGCAAGCCACCATGGAAGGAAAATGAATCCCAGAATAGCGTATATCAGGAACAGGATTGGTTCCAGGAGGAGTTTCACCAGGAAGCGGACGCTGTTGCAGAAAGCCTTGTCCTTGATTTTCCGGCAAAGGATTTCTGCGGTGAGCCACATGGGAAGGCTTAGGATGGCGGATACGGGCCAGAAGGGGAGGAGCCACCAGCGGTAGTGCCACTGCGGCGCTTCGTGGAATACCAGGCCGGCCATCTTCTCGTGAAGGTTCTCCAGGAGCTGCTTTTCGTCCATTTCCGGGTCAATCTCCAATGCCGGACCGTATACCAGCTCTACAGCGCTTCTGTAGCGGTAGAAATGGGCGTAATTGATTCCGGTGGGGACAATGTATGTCTTGCGGGTCTTTGCGCTTCTGAGGGCAATTCTGGCTATTCCTTTTCTAAGAGGCTGAACTTCACGTCCGGGGGTGTGGGTTCCTTCCGGGAACATGCAGAAGGGAACGCCGTGGTCCAGAGTATCTTCCACCTCGTCAAATGTGCCATAACTCTGCCTTATAGTCTCCAGACCGTCCCTCTGGCGGGCCATGGGAAGAATCTTCAGGAAGCGGAGGGCTTTGCCCGCCTTGCGGAAGATGTCGGCCCTGGCGCCGAATACGGTGCGGTCCTTGCGGCTTTGAAGCACAACCAGCGCATCCATGAGGGTGTTGGTATGGTTGGGCGACAGCAGTACGGCGCCATCCTCGGGTATGCTGCCTTTTACTTTTACCCGTCCGTAACTCTCCTTTGTGCAGTAATCTACATAGGGCCTAAGGAAAGCGTACCAGCGGTTTCGTTGCCAAATCTTAGCCATTGTTTTTCTTGGAAAGGTTGAATATTGTTGCTACCGTAAGGCCGGATATGATGTGCCAGATGCCCCACCATGCCGTGATCACAAGCATGCCTCCGTGAGGAGGGAAGTTGGCGAACAGGCTGGTTCCAAGCATCAGGGCAAGGCCAAGGCCGGAATTCTGGATGCCGGTCTCGATGGTGAGGGTCCTGCGGTCGCGGAATGGAACCTTTGCTATGGTACCGACAGAATAACCAATGAAGAGAGCCAGGAGGTTATGTATCAGAACAACAAGGAATATGTACTTCACGCACTGGAGGAATGCTGCCATGTTGCTTCTGAAGCTGAGGATTACCATAGCGAAGAAGAACAGGATGGAAATCCACTGCAGGGGCTTCTTGAGGGCGTTTGCCACCTTGGGAAGGTACTGTGAGCAGAGGATGCCCAGTGTGAGCGGAATGCCAAGCAGGATGAAGATGGTCTTGAAAACATCCCACAGGGGAATAACCAGACGTGGAACATCTGCAGCCACTGCCGCCGTGTTCAGATAGAGGTTGCCCCAGAGCCAGAAGTTGAACGGGGTCATCAGTATTGCCAGGGCAGTAGAGATGGCTGTAAGCGATACGGAAAGCTCTACATTCGCCTTTCCCAGCGAGGACATGAAGTTGGAGATGTTTCCGCCGGGGCAGGCCGCCACCAGAATCATGCCAAGTCCCATCATGGGCGATATCCAGCTGCCGAACAGGATTGCCAGCCCGCAGGTGAACGCCGGCAGCAGAATAAGCTGGCAGAGCATTCCCAGGAGTACGGATTTAGGCTTCTTGAAGACGTCGACGAACATCCTGGGCTTTATTCCCAGCGCTACGCCGAACATGACGAAAGCCAGGACGATGTTGATTGTGTTCATTCCTCCGGCATTGAGCTGGACTTCAATGCTGTCAATAGCGGAGATTGTCTCTTGTGTCATAGGTTATGGTTTTAATCGTTAATAGTCAGTCCGTCATATGCCGGCTGCACGGCAGGGGGCAGGTCACGGCAAAAATCCCTGTGGCAGGGGAATGTATGGCTCAGGTGCGTCAGCCAGGTGTGCTTTGCGCCGATTCTTTCCGCCAGATCCAGTGCTTCCTGAAGGGAGAAGTGCGAATGGTGCGGCTTGTAGCCGACGGTATTGAGCGTAAGGTGCTCAAGGCCTTGCAGCTTTGATATCTCCTCCTCCGGCAGGCGGCTCATGTCCGTAATGTAGGCGATGTTCCCGAACCGGAAACCAAGGACCGGCATATCGTCGTGGAATCCGCGTATGGGGACGACATTTGTCCCCTGATGCGGCGCTTCCAGTATGGCGTTGTCCGATGCCTCCAGGCTTCCGTCCGGCTTCCTGTAGAAGTACCCCACGTCGTGCACCCATTCAAGTTCTCCTGAATCCAGGTTAGAATCTACCCTGAAGGGCTTTTCGTCGATAAGGTGAATGTGCCATTCCGGTGCGCCGGGGTACTTGTGCTCTGCAAATGCGTAAGCGTAGTCGTTCCTGAGCGTTTTAAGCACCCTTTCCTCGCAGAAAATCTCTGCGGCTTTCCTGTCGATGTAGTTGAGCGAGCGCACATCGTCAAGGCCTCCAGTGTGGTCTTTGTGGTTGTGGGTAAGGAGTATTGCATCCAGGTGGCTTACGCCTGCGGCAAGCATCTGGGCCCTGAAGTCAGGCCCTGCATCTATCAGGATGGACAGCCCGTCCATTCGGACAAGAGCGGAGCTTCGGAGCCTCTTGTCCCGGGGATCCGTGCTCTGGCATTTGGCGCACTTGCAACCTATAATTGGCACCCCCTGCGAGGTCCCGGTTCCAAGAAATGTGAGCTCAACCGACATGTAACAAAAATGTTAAATAATAAAACATTTATGTTTTATTATTTATATATAAATATCTTGCACCGTATTAACCAGCGCCTTGTCATAATTCTTCTCCACCCGGATGTAATTTCCGGTGTATCCGCCCATCATGCCATTCTTTACGGAAGATTCCCACAGGACCTTCTCCGGAAGTCCTTTCTGAGAGTCCATAAACTCCTGGTGAAGCTCTTTGCAAAGCTCTTCCAGGGCGGCAACTCTTTCTGTCTTTATCGAGTCCTGTACCTGGTCCGGCCATGTAGCGGCGCGGGTGCCGGGACGGCGTGAATAAGGGAAAACATGGATGAAAGCAGGGCGTATTTCGCGGAGGAAACGCACTGTCTCCAGGAACAGTTCTTCCGTTTCTCCGGGAAGCCCCACAATCACGTCGATGCCGAAGAAGACAGCGCTTTCCCCGGGCTTTTCCATCGCCCTGCGAATGTACTCTATTCGGCTTCGGAAAAGGGCGGTGTCGTACCGTCTGCCAACCTTCCGCAGAAGGGTATCGCTTCCGCTCTGCAGCGGAATGTGGAAGTGCCTGCAGAACTTGGTGCCGGATGCAATCCAGTCTACAATCTCTTCCGTAATCAGATTTGGCTCTATGGACGATATCCTGTAGCGCTCGATGCCCTCCACCTCGTTTAGCGCCTTCAGAAGGTCCAGGAAGCTTTCCCCGGTGCCGCGTCCGTAGTCTCCGGTGTTCACTCCGGTGAGGACAATCTCCTTTATGCCCTTTGCGGCTATCTCCCGGGCCATTTTCACAACTTCGCACACCGGGATGCTGCGGCTTCGTCCACGTGCATAGGGGACCGTGCAGTACGCGCAGAAATTGTCGCACCCGTCCTGCACTTTCAGGAAACTCCTCGTTCTCTCCCCGCTGGAATACGCTCCGAAAACATCTGCGGATCCGGAGGGTACACCATCCTGAAACTCCGGCTGCGCCGGCCCCTCCCATAAATGGGCCCCTCCCTCTAAGCCGAGGGTGGCATTGTTTCCGGACGGTGTACCCTCCAGATCCTCCACAGCCTCGCGCACATTTGTTACAAGACTGGCTTTCTCCTTGGCACCGAACACTTTCCAGACGCCGTCGATGGCCTGAAGCTGCTCTTTACGTAGCTCTGCATAACAACCTGTAACAACAATCTTTGCGTCGGGCGCAGCTTTGTGGGCGCGGCGGATGTAATTGCGGGATTTCTTCTCTGCGGTTTCAGTGACTGCGCAGGTGTTCACAAGGTATACGTCGGCTATGCCGCTCCACGGAACCACCTCCCATCCTGCGTCCAGGAAGGAGCGCTCCCAGGTGGAAGTCTCTGCATAATTCAGCTTGCAGCCAAGGGTTGTGAACGCTATCTTCATACGGCCTGGAATATAAACACGCAGGGGCGTTTGCCTATGCTGAAATCTTTCTGTTTCTTCCACTCCGTCACAGTGAGTGTCCTGATGAACTGGTCCGGGCAGGTGATGTTTGCAGCTATGCATAGCCGGGTCTCTCCGGACAGCACCGACAGCATGTCCTGGAACAGGGAATCGTTCCTGTATGGCGTCTCTATGAGGATTTGGCTCTGGCCGCGGGAGCGTTTTTCGAGGGTTTTGAGGGCTCCCCGGCGCTCCTCGGTCTTTGCCGGAATGTAGCCCACGAAGGCGAAACTCTGACCGTCCAGGCCGGATGACATGAGGGCCATCATAAGGGAAGAGGGCCCCACAAAGGGCACTACGTCTATCCCATGCCTGTGGCAGAGGGCAACGAGGCGTGCCCCGGGATCCGCTACCGCCGGCAGCCCGGCCTCTGAGATGAGACCTACGTTCCTGCCGTCGTTGAAGAGCTTAACCAGTTCCTGAACTTCCTTGTCCGTAGTGTGCTCGTTGAGCTGGTGGAACTCAAGATCCTGGATGTGACCTTTAAGGCCGGCCGACGACAGGAAGCGCCTGGCTGTACGCACTTCCTCCACCACAAAGCAGGTGAGGGAAGGAAGGAACCCCAGCACGGGTGCAGGAAGCACCTCGGAAGGGGCGCCGTCTCCAAGGGGGGATGGTATGAGATAGAGTTTTCCTTTTGTCATCGTTTAAGCTTTGTTTTACCGGTGGTATCTACTTGCAGGACAATGCTTCCGGTAGGGTTCAGAAGGGCCTCTATGGCCTCCTGGCGAAGCCTTTCCCTGGGCGTGAATACTTCATGTGCAAGGCCTCTGAAGGTATCGAACTCCCTCTGGTACGTAACGCCGGCACCGCTTCGCTGGCTGTTGTCCAGGTAAGAGGTGAACTGGTCTGCCGAATGGGAGAACAGGTTCAGTCGCAGACTGCCGCTGTTGTTGACCTTGATTTCCACGTCCACGTCGCCTGCGACCTCGTTGGTGGTCATGCCGTACTGCTGTTTATTGCCGATGTTGCCGTTCACTATGACCCTGTTGTTGAACAGCTGGGTGGAAAGGGCCACGTCAAACAGGTCGTTTCCGGTGTCGGTGGAGCGGTAGTTGAGACCGACGTCGACAGGGATGTCAAGCTTCTGGAAAATGTTGTTTATCTGGCTTGCCATTATGCCCGATACATTGGAGAACAGGGTTGACGTACCGGCCTGGGTCACGCCCGTGTCGTCTTCCGGCAGGAAGTTGCCTGTGACCAGCAGGGCAAGGAACTGTTTCTGCATCTTGTCCTCTGTGTTCAGTGCACTTTCCACCATGGCCTGGGTGCTGGGATTCAGGTCGGGGACCTCCACCAGGAAGCCCAGGAGAGGGTTCCGGAGTTTGTCCGTAAGGCTCAGGCGACACTGTACCGTGCGGCGTGTGGTAGCGGTTTCATCGGCAATGAGGCTGGCCAGGGAGGTCTTGGTGATGTACATGCCTTTCACGTCAAGATCCGTATCCCAGATGTCTCCGTTGAGGCGCACCGTACTGCCGTCCAGGATTTCGAAGTCACGGCTCACAAGCCCCATGGCACTGAAATGGAAGTTGCCCTGGGTGAAGGTGTAGTCGCCGTTGAGGTTAAGAACGCTCTGGGAGGCGATGCTCTCCAGTTCGATGGTCCCGGAGCCGGACCCGTTCAGGGAATTGTCGTCACCAAGTTCTATGAAGAGAGCCACGTCGGGGGTGGCGGTCATCTTCAGGTGGACGTTCAGGTTGCTGGCCCTCTGGATTTCTTCCTTGACGCCTCCGCTTAACATTTCCATGTATTCCGGAGCAGCATCCCTGGGAGGTTCAGTAAAGGTGAGAAGCTGCGTTGAACGGCTTGACCCTGAGGACGATATGGGTATGTGTACATTGCCGGATCCTACGGTTTCGGCGTCGACGTCAAGATTGATAGAATGCATGGGGCCGATGATATCCACCCTGCCGGTGGCGGAGACATCGCCGTAAAGGGTGCTGTTGACGCCGCGGTCAAGGGAAATCACATGCATGCGGTCAAAGTTCACATGAGTGTCAAGTCCCATGTTTTTGAAACCTCCCCAGAGGACGCTTCCGTCCACGGTACCAGTACCTCCGTTGCCGTCAGCAAGTTTCATGTCGTCAAAGTGCAGGCCGAAATTGTCCAGCGACAGATTTCCTTCCACGTTGTATGGAACACGGGTAAAGTCAACTTCCATTATGCCGTCGTCAAGGTGCAGACCGCGGCTGGAAAGCTGGATGTCGTCCAGTTTTCCGCCCACACCCACCTCTCCGCTGATGGCGCCTTCAAGGCGGGAGAACACGTCGTCCAGGATAAAACTGGCATAGCCAAGGTCAAGTTTAAGCAATTTGGCAGTGGCGGCGATCTCCTTTGTGGATGGCTTCAGGTAGCCCTCTACGTTGATATTGCTGATGGCTTCCAGACGGTTTCTCAAGTTGAATTCAAATGCCTGCTGCAATGCGTTCCATCGGCTTTCCAGGTTCACCGTTCCCGCCTTGCGGCCGTCGACGGTGGTGTTGTCGCAGACTATGGATGCAAGAAGGCCGGGGGCGGGGGAGAACGGAGACAGAATGAGTGCGCTGCCGGTTGCCCTGCCGCCAAGAGACGGCTGAGCTCCGGTGAAACTGTCCAGGAGGGAAAGGTTGAACTTCTCCAGATTGACGGAAAGGGTGTCCTTCCTGGATTTGGAAAAGCCGCCGCTTACCATGAGGGCTTCCTCGTCATGCCTTGCCACCAGGTGGTCTACACTTATGTCTCCGCCTTTCAGGACTATGTTGCCGGAGCTGAGGCCCCAGCCTTCGCCATCGTAGTAAATGTTTGAAGGAAGGGCTTTTGCAACTATTCCAAGGCCATGCCTGTCACGGGAGATGTCTCCGGAGAGATAGACCTCGGCGCGGGTTTCACGCTCGGTGTCATTGTCAAACGAATAGCCAAGGCCTATGTGGTTGTTCCGGGCGCTGGCCGTGAGGGAATTGTTCCTGAGTTCCGCTCCGGAAATGAACATTGCCGAGCTCTCCAGCCGTGCCAGAAGGCCTCCCGAGCCGTTGTCCAGGGAAAGGTTTACATCCCGGAGGTACTTTCCGTTCCAGGAGAGGAAGTCCGATGTGAGACCGCCCGTCACCCTGCCGTCACCGCCTACCTTGACGGAGAGGGAAGAACCATCGGCAATGTAAATGCCCGGGGCGAAGAAATTCAGTATCTCCCTGGCTTTCTGTACCTTGATGTTGAAATCGTAAGTGCTTCCGGACCAGCTGTCCGCATGATCCCTGGACAGAGACGGGAGTTCCTTGTCCACCGTGAGGCTGCGGATGTCGTTTATGAATGAGAGTATGTTCTTCTCCCCGACGAACCGGCCTTTCAGGAAGCCGGACTCGAACTGTATGCGGGAAAGGTCCGAGCCGTTGGAATGGGAACTTATCCGGATGCCGCCCACGTCGTTCCGGCCGTTGTCGCTGTCCAGGGTGAGGTTGGATATGTAAATGTCTCCAAGGATATCTCCCTGAGAAGTTTTCAGGAAGTCTGCCTGGGAGTAGAACTGCATCCTGGACGTAGGCCTGGGATCCAGGTGGAGGGCATGAAGGTCTGCGTTGGCCAGGGTGACGTAGAAGTTGTAGTATGCGTTCTTTGTCCTCGGGGAAAGGTTGAACAGTCCCTGGAAGAGGAAATCCAGGTTGGGATCGTTGGAGACGATTTTACCGTTGAAGGCGCTCTCGCGGTAGTTTCCGTTGGCCGATATGCCGGTGTAGTCGTAGTTGAGGGCATTCAGGCGGGATATTTTCAGGGCGATGGTATCCAGCACCGTCTCTTCCTTGCCCAGCGTTGCCTGCAGCGTGGTTTCAAGGGACAGGGGACCAAGGGACTCCGTGTCCAGGATCCGGCCAAGGTCAAGGTCCATGGTGCTGACGCTGCCGCCTATCTTTATGGGTCTTGTGGCATCAACCGTATTGCGGACCGTGAGCCCGGCCTTGATCCCGCCTATCCGGGACGATACTTTCCCGTTGACTCCCAGACGGTTGAGCGGGCCCCTGGCAGTTCCGGCAAAGGTGAACCTTTCTCCTCGGGCAATCTTCTTGAGGTCGAGGTCCGTGTCCGGAGAGACGCTCTTGACGAAGCGGGAGAGGCCGTCCATGGTGAAAGACAGGCTCTTTACGCTGAGGTCGAAGAGGCTGCCCTGGATATTCACTACGTCCATGATGTTGCCGCTCACTTTTCCGCTGACGCCGCTGCCGTGTTCCATGAATGAGAAACTCTCCAGGTCGAAATCCCTTACATAGCCTTCCACGTTGCCGCTGAGATCGGCCTTGAAGGTCATCCTGTCTATCCCGGGGCCGAAGTGGCTTATGGTTGCCATCGAGAGGACGGATCCCTGGCGGATCTTTGCGCCGATGCGGATATCGTCCAGGAACTGGGAGTAACGGTCTATGGGGCCGTCCATCTGGAAGCGGTCCATCCAAATGTCAGAATCGGCATCCATGATGTGGAAGTTGTCCACCCTGACCCTTTCCTTGCCTACTCTTACTTTTCCGGAGGTCAGAAGGTCCAGGCCGGTGTCCTTTTCGTGGATGGAGAGGGTGTCCACTGTGCCGTGGATATAACTGTCCTTGATTTTCAGGTGCCTGACTTTCAGTTTTTCGATCTCAAGATGCAGATTGTCCCAGTCTATTACGCCTGGGTAGTATTCCGATTCTCCGACGGAGTAAGGGTTGAGCATCGTGAAGCGGAAATTCTCTATGTCCAGACGGCCGGCGCTGAGGATGTTGCCCCAGCCCTTACTGTCGCTTTCCTCGTCGCCGATACGGAAAATGCGCATGATACTGGGGTTTGTGCCGGATTCCGAAAGGGAGTCCTGCTCAAAGGCGAGGACAAAGCCTGCGTCCCTGAGTGTGGCGTGGCTTATGTAGGCCCCGTCGCCGTTCAACAAGCCTTTGACGGAGAATTTTGCAGAGAGAAGGCCTATGGTGGCAACGGTGTCTGCCCCTTCTATCCGGGGAGCCTTGTCCACAAGTGTAACGTCTTTGAGCACAATTGCTTCCGGGAAACGGACGCTTATCTCCGAAAAGGATATTGCGGCATCCGTCCTGCCTTCAAGCACCTTGACGGCGCGCTTTCCAAGCTTTTCCTGGATGCGCGGGGACTGCACTGCAACTGTGCCTGCAAGCAGCAGCAGGACCAGTACAAGAAGGACTATGCCGAGGGCCTTCAGTATTTTCAATGCAGTCTTCACAGACTACAAAGATATAAAATATCTTTTATTTTTCTTAACTTTGCACCCTAGAATGGCAGACATAATACTTGGAATAGAATCGTCGTGCGACGACACCTCGGCAGCCGTTATCCGTGACGGGGTGCTGCTGTCCAACGTGATAGCGTCGCAGCAGGTGCATAAGGACTTCGGGGGCGTGGTGCCGGAACTGGCATCGCGTGCCCATGAACTGAATATCGTACCCGTAGTGTCGGAGGCCCTCAGGAAGGCCGGAGTCCGGCAGGAAGACCTTACGGCAATAGCTTTCACCAGGGGCCCGGGGCTTCTTGGATCGTTGCTGGTAGGGACCTCTTTCGCCAAGGCCCTTTCCCTCTCCCTGGACATCCCCATGGTCATGGTGAACCACCTTCAGGGGCACATTCTGGCCAACTTCATAAGGCAGGAAGGTGTGCCAGTGAGGGAACCGTCGTTCCCGTACCTTTGCCTTCTGGTATCGGGAGGTAATTCGCAGATTGTCAAGGTTACAGGCCCGCTGGAGTATGAAATCCTCGGCCAGACCATAGACGATGCCGTTGGCGAGGCCTTTGACAAGTGCTCCAAGATGCTTGGCCTGGGGTATCCCGGAGGCCCCGTAATCGACCGCCTGGCAAAGCAGGGGAATCCGGACCGTTTCACCTTCGCAAAACCCAATGTACCGGGCCTGGACTACAGTTTTTCAGGCATCAAGACATCCCTGCTCTATTTTGTGAGGGACCAGATAGCCATCGACCCTGATTTCCTGGAAAAAAACAAGGAAGACCTTTGCGCAAGTTTCCAGAAAACGCTCATCGACATACTGATGAAAAAACTCATACGTGCGGCAAAGGAAACCGGCATAAGGGAGATAACCATCGGGGGCGGCGTTTCCGCCAACAGCGGGCTTCGTGAAAGGATAGTTGAGGAGGGGCGGAAAAGGCATTGGAACACATACCTCCCGGAGTTCAAATTCACCACTGACAATGCGGCCATGATAGCCGTCGCCGGATGGTTCGCTTTCAAGGCCGGAATGCGCGCCCCGCTGGACGTTGCGCCGGTGTCCAGAATGGCCGATTTTTAGCCCTATGAAAGAGTTCGAAATAGCAGAGAGAATAGGCCGGGAATTATCTGAAGCATCGCTTAAGGAAGCTGCAGCCAAGGCTCTTGGTGTCAAGCAGGATATGCTTGGCCATATTGAGATTGTCCGCCGCAGTGTGGACGCCCGTCAGGACATCCTGTACAGATACCGTGTCCAGGCATATCGGAAGGGTGAGGAATATACCCCATACAAGGTGGATCCATACCAGGATGTTCATGATGCCGAACCGGTAATTGTGATAGGTGCCGGACCTGCCGGAATGTTTGCTTCCCTGAAGCTCCTGCAAAGAGGTTTCAGGCCCATTGTCCTGGAGCGTGGAAAAGACGTTGAAAGGCGTAAGGTAGACATGGCAAAACTCTCCACGGACGGCGTCCTGGACCCGGACTCCAATTACTGCTACGGTGAG
>JAEEGG010008232.1_pt1 | contig 23724 bp, 22 predicted proteins | sample 9134161 | NCBI WGS metagenome assembly JAEEGG01 (sample SAMN16246543, study PRJNA631951) | gut metagenome | biome: gut microbiome; feature: rumen; material: CR-attached | host: Bos | place: Iran: Karaj | collected 2018-10
CTTCATGATGTTCGGCGAGGCCACCTGCATGGTCTTCTGCGGTCTGTCGCCGAAGTTCACGAAGATGGTAGGCTCGAAGCGCCGTGCATTCATCATCGCCGCCGCCATCTGTGTCATCTTCTCCGTGCTCTATTTCTTCATGCCTCGCGACCCGGCCTACATCTGGCTGCTCATCGCCATCGTCATCCTGACCAGTGTGGGCATCGGCCTCTACTCGCCCCTGCTCTGGTCGATGTATGCCGACGTGGCCGACTATGCCACCGAGAAGAACGGCACGTCGTCCACAGGACTCATCTTCTCCAGTGGCACCATGGCCCAGAAGTTCGGCACCGCCATCAGCGGCTCGCTCGTCGCCATGCTCCTCGGCTTCTCTGGCTTCGTCTCCGGCACCGACCCCGCAACGGGCGAGACCATTGTCACCATCACTGACATGGAGTCGGTGAAATCGATGATTTGGTGTCTCTTCTCCATCTTCCCTGCCATCATCGCCGGCCTCATCATCCTGCTCACCCTGAAATATCCCATCAGGAAATAAGCAGACATTGTCTGACTGCCGTTCATGAACGAACTGATTACACAAATCAACGATGCCATCTGGACCTATGTGCTGATAGGCGTGCTGGTAGCCTGCGGTCTGTGGTTCACATGGAAGACGCGTGGCGTGCAGTTCCGCATGATTGGCGAGATGTTCCGCCTGCTCACCGACTCGGCTGTCGATGCTGCCAAAGAAAGCGGAAAGCCGAAGAAGAGAGACGGAGGCAGGAAACATATTTCCTCTTTTCAGGCTTTTGCCGTCTCCGTAGCCACCCGCGTGGGCACGGGCAATCTGGCAGGCGTGGCAACGGCCATTGCCCTGGGCGGTCCGGGAGCGGTATTCTGGATGTGGGTCATCGCCCTGTTGGGTTCGGCCACGGCTTTCGTGGAGTCGACGCTGGCACAGTTGTTCAAGCAGCATCACAAGGACTCGTTCATCGGCGGCCCTGCCTATTACATCCAGCGCGGCCTTCACCAGCGGTGGATGGCAGTCCTCTTTGCTGTGCTCATCACCTGCCAGTTCGGCCTGTCGAACAATTCCATCCAGGCCAACACCATCTGCGGCGCCATGCAGGAGGCCTTTGGCCTGTCGCCGCTGTGGATGGGAGCAATGCTGGCCGGCATGGCCCTGTTCATCGTGTTCGGCGGCATCCATCGCATAGCCAATGTCAGTGCGGTGCTGGTGCCCGTCATGGCCGTGGGATATGTGGTGCTGGCCATTGTCATCATTGCGATGAACATCGAGGCCGTTCCCCATGTGCTGAAAGTCATCGTGCTCGATGCTTTCGGCATCGAGAAGGTGGCTGGCGGTGCGCTGGGAGCCGCGATAATGAACGGCGTGAAGCGCGGTCTCTTCAGCAACGAGGCCGGTGAGGGCAGCGCGCCCAATGTGGCGGCGACTGCCTCCGTGACGCATCCCGTGAAGCAAGGGCTTATCCAGGCCCTGGGCGTCTTTACCGACACGCTGCTGGTATGCTCGTGCACGGCCATCATCATCCTCATCAGCGGACTGTATGACATCCCCGGGCTGAACGGCATCGCCCTCACCCAGTCGGCACTCCAGTCGGAAGTGGGCTCCGCAGGCCCGGTCTTCGTGGCTGTGGCCATCTTCCTTTTTGCCTTCTCCAGCATCATCGGCAACTACTACTACGGCGAGGCCAACATCCGCTTCATCACGCCCGACACCAGGGTGATGACCGTCTATCGCATCTGTTCGGCAGGTGTGATGGTCATGTTCGGTGCCCTCGCCAGCTTCGAGCTGGTGTGGAACATTGTCGACTTCTTCATGGCTTTCCTCACCGCCTGCAACCTCATTGCCATCGTCATTCTCGGGAAGTATGCCTTCCGCCTGCTCGACGACTACCGGCAGCAGAAACACAACGGCATCAAGGAGCCGGTCTTCCACCGTTCGCAGTTGCCGGAGATAGCCCACGAGCTGGAATGCTGGGAGTAGTATAGCGTAAGAGGTGAACACCTCTGATAAGTGTTCACCTCTTACTCGGTGCTTTTCCAAAGAATGGATCTATCGTCATCAGTAGGAAAGGCAGGTACGCTTTCCGCCTACAAGGCCATCACTCAGAGGTGACGGCACGGATGCTTAAGCCCCAGCTGCGGGGAGCACGGTATGTAGTATATCTGACTGTTTGGCAATCGACCTCGAAGTAATCTGCGGCAGGATCACTGTTCCAGTAATTATTTTGGGTGCTGTTTAGCCAGAACAAGCCGTGCAACCCTTCCCAGTTATTCTCATCTCCCTTGCAACCCGAGGCAGGTAAGAAAATGCTATTGCCGTTCGGGCCAGTGAAGACAGCACCCAGCACACCGTTTTGGGTGGTTACTGATTTCGTACATTCTTTCATCAGTTCTGTTGCCTCTTCCAGTGAGGGCATTCTCCAAGTTCCGCCCCACATGACATGAGCTGCGTCATCCTCAGGTTCCAGTGTGCTTCTGCTCGTGTACTTTGTCAGGCTTGTTTTACTGCCGTTGCACCATTTGTAGTTCTCCCAGCTGAAATTCTCCTTCCCAGTCACTTCGCCCCAAGCAATGAAATAGCCAGTATCCTCAGGTCGAGCGGCACCGAGGTTGCACGTTGCCCACTTAGTGCCGCTTGTCAGCCCAAGATCTACGGCCTCGTGTTTTGTGGCCGAGAAGTTTACGTAGTCCACGTCCGCGGCGTTGTATTCTATGACCCTTCCGTCCTTCATGTGGATATTCACTGTCTGGCCAAGCACGGCCGTCTGTCCTGCGACGAGCAGGGCAAATACTATGAGTTTCTTCATTTTTTTATGATTTTGAATGATTGATGCTTGGTTTTGATGATGCAGACCTTCGCAGGGAGGTCGTCGATGCTGATGACGAGCCGGCCCTCCTGGTCGGCCTTCTTCGTAGTGGAGAGTACACCCGTCAGCTGATAGACGCTGGCCGGTTCCCCGGCTTGCAGCCCAGTGATGACAATGTGGCCTGCCTCTATGCTCAGTTTGCCGTCCTTCTTTGCGGGCAGCTCGCTGATGTCAATACCCGAAGGACTGTCCTTCGTCAGATAGACGCGGGCTATTTCCTCTGCCTGGTAGTCGATGGTCACCTCTGCCGTTGTCACCGTCACTGTCTGACCGAAGAACTTGAAGTGGGGATCTTCCGACAGCAGGAAGCTGACAGTTTCGCCGTTTGTGCTCTCTATCACCACATGGTCGCCCGCTTCGCCGCCGTCAGGTGCCGGGCTTGCGGTACCTGCCACTGGCGGGTCGAAGATGTAGGCACGGCTGTGCTCCTGGTCAAAAGTCGTGTTGATGTAGCCTGTGGAATGGCCTCCCACTACCATCAGACCGCCGTCTGTGGGGATTGTCTGGTGGCCTTGGCGGGGTGTCTTCATGTCGGGCAGCTGCACACACTGTAGTGGTGCCGTCACGCCCTGCTTGTCGGCATCAGCCCGCGCAACGGCACGTTGCCTGTCTTTGCCTGTGAATTTGCACAGACTGACTCGCTCCGGTGTGTTCGTTCCGCCGTTGTCATTGGGCGTCGCGGAGAGCCTTCCCAAAGGCAAGACCGTTGTCAGGACAAGAATAAGAAATAGTTTCTTCATTGTTCTGTTTCGTTTAGTAATGATGAATTTGGTGCAAAGATACGGATTTTTCTTGAATAATAGCGCGATTGCCAAGATTTTTTTTCGAACTGCGCGGTTGAAAATTGAACGTAGAGACGCAGAGTTTAAGCGTTTTTCTTTTGCTGAAGAGAGGTCACGGAACGTGCTTTGCACGTGGCTGTGGCAGAGCACTCAGCGCTTTTCCTACGGGGCTTATTCTGCAATCTCATGACCATGGCGATGCCTTGCCATCCTCTGCGCGCTCAAATGGTCACTATCCTAACTTCTTTTTCTCTCTGCGTCTCTGCGTTTATGTCCCTACCGCACAGCACGAAAATTAGCGAATATGCGTTACTTGACGACGGTCTTGCGGCCGTTCATGATGTAGAGTCCCTTTCTTGATGCAGACTGTACTTGTCGGCCGTACAGGTCATAGGTCTTCCCGGTTTCTGATTCTGGATTTACGGCCTCACTGATGCCCGTGGGGTCGGCATAGTCGATGGCGGCAAGGGTGACCGATGCCTCTGGGCCTACCGTGATGTTGAAGACGAAGGTCGCTAGGGCAAAATGGCCGTCGGCTGTGCGGTAGCGCAGGGCCTGGCGGATGGTGTACTGAGAGCCGTTCTTGCTCTTGCCGGGATACTGGCCGATGTAGAAGGAGAGGGCCGAGGGGGTGAACTCGGAGTAGACGTAGCCATTGGCCCAGGCATCGACATTGCCGGCGGCGTTGAACCAGTGGCCGTAGCCGTTGGCCGTGGAGCCGCTGTTGGCCAGTTTGCCGTTGGCATTGACACCGTAGAACATGATGTGGTCTGCGGCGGGACCAGCGGACGACCAGTTCTGTATTTTCGAGCCGATGTCGGCGAGCTGCATCTGGAAGGCGGTGCCCAGCGTGGCGGCGGCCTGTCCGCCCACGGTGACGGTGGTGCCCATGTAGGCCTGCGGGTTGACGGGGAAGGTGACATCGTAGGTGAAGGTGACATCGGCCACGTCACGCCCGTCGATGGTGGGGCTGACATAGACGGTGGCACGGTCGCCCAGGTCGGTGCCTTCCAGGCGGATGGTGTAGGGCCACTGGTCGTCGCCGTCGAGCTTGTCGTCCCACTTGTGCTGCAGGTAGGTCTTCAGCGCAGGCGAAATGACGAGCCACAGGCGGCTGACGCCCTCGGGCAGGGTGAAGGCGTAGTCCTCGGTGACCTGGCTGGCGCCCTGGCAGTAGACGCTGTCCTCGGAGAAATACTGGCGGGTGCCGTCCTGCATGAGGGCGACGTAGCCCATGCGGAAGCCGCGTGCGCTGCGCTGGGAGATGCTGTTATAGCGGCGCGAGGAAGCCTTTTCGAATTGGCTGTCGCCATTGAGGTATTCGCCCGGATCGGCATCCTGCAGATAGGAACCCACGCGCAGGCCGGTGAGGTGGGTGGTGACGGTGGTGCCGGCTTCGGGCACCTGCAGGGGGATGACGTTGAAGCCGGTGGCCTGCGGACAGCTGGCCATGGCCACCTGATACTCGCGCTCGCCGAGCATGACGCAGCGGTAGTTGAAGTCGCCGATGTAGCTGTTGCGGTAGGGCACGCAGGCGTCGTAGTCCCATGTGGCGCAGCGGCAGGCATAGTCGAAGTAGAGACGGTAGAGGTCGCGTGGGGAGAGTCCCTTCAGTGCCATGAGCGACTGGTTGAAGTCGACGGCACCCGTCATGGGCTGGTTCCAGATGTCGGCAATGGTGCGTATGTCGCCATAGTGCTGGCAGAGGAAATAGTGGAACCAGTAGGACTGGTAGCGGTGCCACTCGTGGGTGAAGGCGTAGTTGTGGCTGTTGCGGAAGATGCCGATGCTCTGGTCGTACATCAGCTCGGGGTACGACTGATTGGCCTGCCACTGGGCTGTTTGCTCCCAGATGGTCTGTCCGCTGCCCACAGGCAGGTGGAAGCCGGTGCCGATGGTCTGCGAGGAGTTGTGGTTGTGGCCCGATGCCTCGGCATAGCACATGTAGTGGAAGGAGTGGCCCACCTCGTGTGCTACCGAGTGACCCACAGGATGGCAGGGAGCCGGATTGACCCAGAGGGCGTTGATCTCGAAGTCATAGCCGCTGCCGTAGCAGGCCCATTCGCTGGAGTGGAGGATGAGCACCATCATCTTGTACTTGTTCAGGTTGGTGGTCAGCGTGTCGACGAAGCCCAGCTGGTGATACTCCAGGTCGTAGAACTGCTGGCATTTCGCCATCAGGTCGTCGAGGTCTACATAGTAGAAGTCGCTCTTGGCCAGTTCAGAGGGCTTCTTGTTGCCGTAGCCATTCTCCCAGAAGATGATGAGGTCGTCGTTCTCCACGGAGCGGGTCTTCGACCAGGTGGCCTTGGCGTTGGGGTCGTTAGCGGCGTAGAGGCTGGAGTTCCATTTCCACTCGTCGGGGATGTACACGGTTTTCTGCGCAGCAGCTTGTGCGCAAACAGCAATCAGCAGGATTGCCAGGTTCAGTAATCGTTTCATCTTTTATTAGTATTTAAGTTAATCATTCTTGCTTATTTTGATCTTGTCACCATCCGTAGGGACAGACCTTGTGTCTGTCCGCATCCGTCCGTAGGGACAGACCTTGTGTCTGTCCGCACCCGCCGTAGGGACAGACCTTGTGTCTGTCCGCACCCGTCTGTAGGGACAGACCTTGTGTCTGTCCGCACCCGCCGTAGGGACAGACCTTGTGTCTGTCCGCACCCGCCGTAGGGACAGACCTTGTGTCTGTCCGCAAGCGAAAGAAGTTACCAATTACGACGGTGGACAGGCACAAGATCTTCGCTTACGGGCTGGAGATAATTATGGGGCTAGTTTCATATTGTTTAATCATTGCATTTATATCATCGGCATCATTTATACAAGAAGGATTCAGTTTGTCTTTGTCCCATCGCATTGGATTGTTGTAGATGTATTGATTTATCATGTCATAAGCTGGCTGGCTTCTGACAATATGGTCATAAAATCGCCCTTGCCATAGTTTCCCTTCATATCTAGGCCATCCCTTTTCCTTAACTCCTAAAGAATAACGCCATGTGGTCTCACTTTTAAAATGTTGGATAATCCGTGAAAGAGATATGGCATCATCCTCTTGCAGGCAGATTAAACAATGAAAGTGGTTGGGCATAACAACAGCATTTAAAAAATAGGCTAATGGATATGTCTGATTCATTTCTTCGTACACATTGGTAACCATTTGTCCTGCTTCATTTAATATGTTTTCACCATCTTTGATGTATCCGAAGAGCAGTTTCCTGTTCTGAGTAACTATTGTTACAAAGTAGCTGCCATGTGTAGCATAGCAGAAATCCTTTAATCGGATGTTTTTCCTGTCAGGATAATATTTAGAGGGATGCACTTGGTTCATCATCCATAATCTTTTTTTGTCCTTTTATTCTTTCTTCTTCTTTGTGCGGACAGACACATGGTCTGTCCCTAAGGTTTCGTCTGCGGACAGACACAAGGTCTGTCCCTACGGTTCTTGTGCGGACAGACACAAGGTCTGTCCCTACGGTTTCGTCTGCGGACAGACACAAGGTCTGTCCCTACGGTTCGTCTGCGGACAGACACAAGGTCTGTCCCTACGGTTTCGTCTGCGGACAGACACAAGGTCTGTCCCTACGGTTTCGTCTGCGGACAGACACAAGGTCTGTCCCTACGGTTTGATCTGCGGACAGACACAAGGTCTGTCATTACAGGTGGTGGGCAAGTCACTAATGGGATAGTGATTGCGTAGTCACCACCACCATCCGCCGTCATTAATGGTGAACTGCACTTCGACGTCCACCTTGAGCAGGGTGCCCTCATGGGGGTACTGTATTTGCATGGTGACGGTGTGGCTGTCGTCGTAGCAGTTGTTGGGGTGTACGCCGCAATTCCAGTTCCACAGGTCGGTGAACACTTCGATGTAGACATGTCCATGGCCCCAGTCCTGTGGCTCACCGTCGCCGTTGAACCACGCACCGAAGACGCCGTTGGTATTGTTGGGTCCCTCGCTGCCGTCTTTGTTCAGCGGTACCATCGTGATGTTAGCCTCTTTAAGCTGGTCTTCGCTGATGCCCATCAAGGAGAGCACTTCGTCGCGGCTGACATTGACTTTCACGTCCTGGTCGTAGCCTTGGCGGCGCTGCATGGTGACCGGCACCTGCACCGAGCCGCAGTAGCGTGTGCCGCTGACGGTCGTCGTGTCGGGCATGGGGATGTTGGCGATGAGGTCGGTCAGAAACTCCGCCCTGTCCTCCAGCCACCGCTGCATCTTCTTCACCTCGGAAGTGAAGTTCTTGCCCTGTATGGGCCAGCGTGCGGCCTCGCGCCCCATGGCTCCGCTGCCCCGCAGCTGCTCCACATACTTCGTGCACTCGTTCCATCCATGGCTGACGATGCTGTCTTTCACCGAGTCCCAGTGGGCTTTATACTGCTCTACGAACTCCGGACAGCCGAAGAGGTCGGTGAAGAACTGCGGCACATAGTTGTAGTTGCCGTTGCGCTTCAGGGGGTTGGTACCCATCACCGTCTCGCGATAGTCGGCAAAGAAGTCGTGACCAGCGTACATGTTGCCCCAGTCGAAGTCGTAGCCGGCGTCGAAGTCCCACAGCGGCCCCATCACCCACGGGCCGTCGCCGTCCTTGTGGAGGAAGATGGAGCGTGGGGCGGAGAGTTCCACGTTATAGATGAACTCCTGCAGCTGCAGGTATTTGATGAACGAGGGAATATCAAGTAATGTTTGCACGCGCGCGTAGTCCTTGTCCTTGATGGCCTGCTCCAGCTCGGCGAAGACGGTGCGCACGCTGTCGACGGTGTTCTCTGTGAACCGCTCGTCGTCGGGATATTTCACGGCCATAGGCATGCGGTAGACCTTCGTCCAGCAGTTGTCGTCGGCCAGCGGGCTCTCTCCGGGGCCGTCGTCCACGTCGAGGGTGATGAGGATGCCGTGCCCGTCGCTCACGTCGACGCGGTTCTTGCCCTGTTGTATCTGCTCAGTAAGCTGGTAGACGCCACGGTAGTCGCCGTTGACAAACAGCTCCACGTAGCGGGTGTGGTTGGTGAAAGGCAGGCCTAGCCATTCGCCGGTCTCAAAGACAAAGGTGTTCATCAGGTCGGTCACGTCGCGGTAGTTGGCCAGCAGCACCCAGCTCTTTGCCTTGCCCAGGCCCAGTAGCTTGTGCTTCTCATTCAGCTTCAGGCGCAGCGGCTTCTTGTCGTACCAAAGGTAAGAGCTGTTGCCACGGCAGCGAATCTGGGCATTGGCCGAATAGTTGGAGAAGGAACCCTGCCCGTTCAGGTTGATGAAGCAGTCTTTATAGCTGTCTCTCGACGTGATGTCGCCGCCGTCGTTGGTGGTGATGTAGAGCTGGAACACCTTGTGGTGGTCTTTCGTCTCCTGGCCGGCGTCTTCGCCGACGGTCAGGCTGTCCACCTGACTGAGGGCGAAAGGCACGCTGGCTTCGCCGCTGACATGGAGCAGCAGCTGCTTGCGGTCGCTGCTGACGGAAAAGTCGGTGATGCTGTCGACAGTGACGGGGAAATCCCACTGCCCTCCCACAGCGTTCGTATGCACATGCAACCGCTGCTGTGCAAAGCCAGTCGTGGCAACACAGCAAAGAACCGTCAGCAGGAGCAACGGGCGCAGAAAATCTTCGTTAGTCATAGTTATCGTTATAATTAGTGTGCAAAGTAAACACTTTTTTTTCAAATAACACACAAAAAAGTGGAAAAAGTTAGGGTGGGGGAGAAACTTTTCTTGAAAACGAAGAAAAAAGGGAGAAAAATTTGGCGGTTTCACAGAAATGTTGTACCTTTGCACCCGCAAAAAGCCAATCTTGCGCCTGTGGCGGAATTGGTAGACGCGCTAGACTTAGGATCTAGTATCTCACGATGTGCAGGTTCGAGTCCTGTCAGGCGCACGAAAAAGGAAAAGGTAAGAAGGTAAAAAGATATTTCGTCGGCATAGCTCAGCTGGTTAGAGTATCACCTTGACATGGTGGGGGTCCTTGGTTCGAGTCCAAGTGTCGACACAAAGCGCAAGTGACTGAAAAACAGTCACTTTTCTTTTTCTACTTAATCTCAACCCCTATAATTTGATACAATTTTGATACTTTCTTGTTTTGTAGTATCAAAAAATAGTTGTAACTTTGTGGCAAATTTATAACAGCAAAATTCAAATTCTTATGGCAAAATTCTTTTTAAGAACTACTCAAACGTCAGGCAATGCAAGCCTATACGTGAAAGTGTCTCGCCCAAAGTTTGGGGTGCAGTGGATGGTAAACACCGAAATCGAGGTTGATGTTAAGGAATGGACTAAGGCACAATCAGGAGCCAAAAATCTCTCCAAGTACCTTGCTACTGATGAAGGAAAGAAAGTACAAAAGTTAATGGGTACTGTTGAAGAAATAATAAAGATATTCTTTGATAGTATTGATTCTGTTGATCAGGAAAGCAAGAACGACCTTCTTAACGAAATCAAAGCCGTTGTGCGCTTAGATGGAACCAAGGCAAAGGAGGAATTAAAACAGCGAGAACTGGACGCAATCAAAGCAAAGGCAGAGGAAGAAAAAAACCGTTTATGTCAAGTATGGAATTACTACGAATACTTTCTATCAGGAATCAAAGACGGTAGTATTCGACATGGCGAACAAAAGCGTTACACAGAATCTTCAATATCTGCATGGACTACGTTTGGAAAGCATTTGCATGGTTTTCTCGAATATCGTCATAATCTTAGTATGACATTTGATGATATCGACCGCACAACGGCTACAGCCTTTATTACATATTTAGAGCAAAAAGAGTTAATGAAGGGAACTATTAGCCAACAGACGAACCATTTCCGTAAACTCTGTAACATAGCAGCCGAGGACGGCAAGAACCGAAACGGAACAAGTCTCAAAGTATGGAAGTCACACGAACAAAAAGACGATGAAAAACGAGCCGAAATAGTATTGTCAGATATGGAGGTAGATGCACTATACAACTTGAATCTGACTGGCTACGTTGAGCAATGCCGTGACTTATGGATATTGGGGTATTTCTCAGCACAGCGAGTTTCAGATTACAGCAACTTTTCAAGAGATAATTTTGGTATCAATGAAGATGGCACTCCAGTTATACGGCTACGTCAGAAAAAGACTGAGACGGAGTTAGAAGTACCGATTTTAGATGAAAGGGTGTTTGAGATTTGCGACAAATACAATTATCGTTTTCCGAATCTCAAACGTGATGCAATTAACAGGGGAATCAAGATGGCTTGTAAGATGTTAGCGGAATCTGTACCAACTCTAAACCAGTGGGAGGTGACACTACTTGCAGCAAAAGAGCGTGACAAAGAATTATGGTACATTGATACAAAGAAAAGAGTTGAGACTGGCGAGAAACTACATGGTGAGGAATCCAAGCGTTTCAAACGTTTACAGGAATATGCGACCGAACATGATAGTGGAGATATGCTTTACAAGAGAGACTATCAGGGGCGAGTGATACGGCAGCGTTGGGAACTTGTGAGTTGTCACACAACACGCAGAAGCATGATAACAACATTACACAAGTCCGGGTTGTTCTCTGACCGCGAAATAATGAGCGTATCAGGTCACAGCACTATCAAGTCTTATGAGAAGTATATGAAAGTCAAAAAGACTGAGAGAGCAACAGACATCTTCAATAAGTTCAAGAAAGCAAAGGAAATCAAATTAAAGAAGGAGGCATAATATGGATAGATTAGCACCGATACAATACAAGCGTGATGGCCTACGAGAATTATATTATACCATCGTAAGAGCCATTTTAGAGGACGTTAGAGACGTTTCTTTACTTAATGGCGAAGAATACCAGCGCAACAGTTTTTTAAGAAGCTGTTGCGAAGTTCACAGACTATCAAGCGTATCAGAGAGCGTATGTGTTACTAATCGTCGAAGAGCGTTGTGTAATCTATATGCCGATTATTGCGACCCCTATACTTATAGTAGTATGGATATAGAGCATAGAAAGAACTTATACCTTTATGCTATTAGCAACCATTTCTTTGACTTTACAGATGATTGCGCAATATGTGACGAATTAGAAAAAAGGTGTCAAAGATATTTTGAAGAGTTGGAGAAAACAGCACAGCGTTATATGGAGTCAGAAAAAAACAGGCAATTAGTTGAAGGCTGTCAAAGATACCTTGAGAACTTGAAAGGGCGCAGTGCAATAGTAGAAAGACAGAAAGAGATACAAAGGAAGGTCGAGGAACAGAAGAGAATTAGACGTGAATACTGGCGAAAAATGCTTTATGAGACCGAAGGCCAAGGCTTAACCGTTGTTGTTCCTGACGATTCCATATTCAATCGGAAAGGCAATGAATGAGCCTAAAGCGGCTCTTTACCGGCTTGAAACTGCAAATGGGTGTACTTATACGGTACACCTTTTTTATTGGTTGTGACCCTTTTTTCTCTTTACAGTATTGCCACATTAAACAAAGTTGCAACAATTTACTTTTTTATTTTATTTCTTGATGTTTCTTTTTTTTTCTGAAAACTAAAGATTACCAATAAATTTTTGTTGTACCTTATCAGTATTGAAGTAAATTTGCATATTCATTTTAAAAACAAAAACAATGAGAACAAGAACAAAACAACAGTTGGCTAATGCTAACGAAAATTTAGCAAAGGCAATCGAAGCCATTAAAGGCTTATCAGGCGAAGAACTAACAGAGTTGTTAGATGATCTACAGCAGCAGCTTAATGGTACGCCAATTCCCACAGGTGAGTATTTGAGCATAGTTGAGGTATGTCAATACTTAAAGGTTGGTCGTACAACTGTATGGAGGTACACTAAAATGGGTATTCTTAAACCTCGCAAAATTGGTTGTAAGATATTGTATGCCCGTGCAGACATTGACGATTATCTTAAAAACGGAATGAGCCATGAGGAACACTAATAATATACTTAACAACTTGCTTGCTGAGGCTCTGCCAGTTGCAGAGAATTGGTTACGTGGTGTAATTCGTGATGAAGTCCGTAGAACCATTGAAGAGGAACGGAAGAAAGCACGACCAGAGCGTTATCTTTCGCGTGATGAAGTATGTCAATTGATTGGTATCTCAAAGCCTACGTTATGGAAGAAAACAAAGGATGGTGAGATAAAAGCCACTACTGTAGGCAGACGGGTTACGTATGCCGAAAGTGAGGTAAAAAGATTTATGGAGGGTTAGCGTATGGAAGAAAGAAAAACGGCAGCAGCCGAAACCACCACCGATGTTCTTACAGACGATGCAAAGGTACTAAGAAATTCCGAATCGGCAAAGGAATCTAAGGTAAATCCCAAAAGTACCAATAAAATTTCTATGCTTAGTCAGGAACTGGAGGAAAAATCTAAACTACTGGATGAACAAGCAACCGTTGGCAGTAAATCAGATGGAATCTTTATTGTGAAGTCTGCTAACCAGGCAATGCAGGATGCAAAAGACATTCCTGATCCAAAGCCACTTTGGTTAAGTCTTTGGAATGAGGGTGAAGTGTGCTGTCTGTTTGCGGATTCAGGAGTAGGCAAATCCATCTATGCCGTACAGATTGCAACCGCTATTGCACAAAAACAAAGCGTGCTATACTTTGACTTTGAACTTACTGAGAAACAATTTCAGTTAAGATATACCAATGACAAAGGAGAAAACTACAAATGGCCTGACAAACTCTTTCGCGTTGAGGCTAACCCCGAAAAAATGAATCTTGATAACTTTGAGAAAGAAGTCATTGAAGGTATAGAAGCACTTGCACAAAAGTATGATACAAAGGTTTTGATTATCGACAACCTTAGTTGGCTTTGCAATGCCGCAGAAGATGGAGAGTTAGCCGCCAAACTGATGAAAGAACTAATGAAGTTCAAGAAAAAGCACGGCTGGAGCATACTCGTATTGGCACATACCCCAAAGCGAGATATGAACCGACCAATTAACCAAAACGACATATCAGGTAGTAAAAAGATTCCGAATTTCATTGATTCCGCTTTCTCTATTGGCTTTTCCGTTCTTGGTGAAAGTAATCGTTATATAAAAGAAATTAAGACCAGATTAGGCAAAACAACTTATGGCGCAAACAACGTTATAAATGCAGTAATTGAAAAGTCTGACAATTTCCTTTGTTTCAAGACTGTTGGTTATGGTAGTGAGAGCGAACACCTTCAGCAGCCAAAGAGACAGAACCGAGATACACCCAGTACTGATGATTCAAAGTCAGACAAACTAAAAGCAGTTTTTGCCAAAATCTTCAAAGAACAAGATGGAGGCATTAACTACAATGAACTTGCAAGGTTGGTGGGTAAGGAATATGGGTATAAAATAGACCCGAAAGATAAGAAATGCAAATCAGGACAAAAAAGGATTGATGATGGCATTAACGAAGGCTTAATTTGTAAACATGATGATGGGAAATACTATCTTAAATCATAGTGGGGTAAGTGGGGAAAATTTCCCCGTTTCCCCGATGGGGTAATTAGTGGGGTAATTTGGGTGTATATATATCTTTATAGATATATACACCAATTTCCCCATTACCCCTTCCCCATGAATACCCCACATTAAGATATTTCCCCGATTACCCCGATTCAAAACAAAAGAAGATATGACGTACAATTTCAAAGCGATATCAAACGAGATAACAGAACGTGGTATAAATCTGTTTGGCAATGAAGATGATTGGTTTAGAGGCTCAATGGCTTTAACCAACCTTGGTGATGATGGCAGAGAAATATTTCATGCTATCAGTAGTCTTTCACCTGTTTACAATAGAAGAGATTCAGACTACCAATTTAGGTATGCAGCCAGGACTAACACAAAGATTGGGATTGCAACATTCTTACAGATGGCAAAGGCTGCAGGAGTTGATATTTCCCGATTCAAAGTAGATGGTGATGATGTGCCGGACATTCGACTATTGAAACCGACACCGCCACCACCGACACCGCCAAGTTATATCCCAAAGAAATTTTTGATAGAATCATTCTCTTTCAAATCAACATTCATTGAGTACCTTTGCGGATTGTTTGATATTAAGACCATTGAGCGAGTTGCAGCAGATTACTACTTAGGCACAACAAAGAGCCGTGATGTAATCTTTTGGCAAGTAGATATTGAAAGACATATCAGGACGGGTAAAGTAATGGCCTACGACCCCGAAACAGGTCATAGAGTACACAACAACGGAGCAACTAACTGGATTCATTCTCTTATGCAGGGAAAAGGCTTGATAGAAGGTGAGTTCAACCTCCAACAATGCTTATTTGGTGAACACCTATTGCAGAAATACCCGAATAAGGTAGTTGCAATCGTTGAGGCTGAAAAAACAGCTGTTATTGCATCCGCTGTCTTCCCAAAGTATGTTTGGTTAGCAACTGGCGGTAAGTATGGTATCAATGCCGAGAAATTGAAAGTATTGGCAGGACGTAAGGTAATACTTTTCCCCGACACCGACACCACAGGCGAAACTTACCAATACTGGCGAGAAAAGGCAAGCGAACTAACTAATTGTACTTGCATAGTATCAGACATATTAGAAACTAATGCCACCGATGCAGAGCGTATAAAGAAGATAGATATTGCCGATTGGTTGTGTAAGGAACTGGAAACAGAACCGCAACGGATAAGTGAAGCCCTGACAGATCAGGAGCGAATCTTAGCCGATATGATAAACTCAAACAAAGCCGTTGGACTGTTGGTAGAAGTCTTTGACTTGCAGATAGTGGAAGATGCAAAAGTAATACCAGATAATAAGTTTTACTTTGCCAAGAATGGACGTAAGCAAATAAAAGACACTTGGGTATCAAGACACAAACTATATTCGTAAGGTTTATGAAGTGTAAAGATTGTGATAAAATGGTTTGTAGGGTATTCTACGCTAAAGAAGAAAGATGGGTGGGATATTGTAAGGTAAAAGAGACATTCACTCAAGGGGAATGGGAATGTTGGGTAAACGACAAGACAGAATTACGATACAGTATATTGCCACCTTATTAGGGTTAGACCATAACGGCAATACAAACGCAACAAATAGAGCCTACGACCTTCACAGGTGGCAGGCTCTTAAACATTTAAGACTCCCCAATATATGAACATTGGAAAGCTGATGCAAAGGTAGGCATTATTTCCGATATATCCAAACCGCATGACGTGTATTTGTATGGTTTTAATGTGTGTGTGGTTTTAATCTTTTTTGCAACGTGGAGATAGCAAAATATAAGGTGACGTTTGTATGTGTGTAATTTAAAAGGTTATTTCCATACAAAACACACAAAGTTTTCTCAAATCTTGACACCACTTTGCGAGATATTGACTATCTTTGCAATACAAACATTTAAGATTCCAAGATTATGAGTAAGAAAGCAATTATCTACGCGAGAGTTTCAACGTTGGTACAGGACACAGACCGACAAGTGACAGACCTTCAGACCTATGCAAATGGCAATGGATATGAGGTAGAGAAAATCTTCACCGAGAAGATATCAGGTGCAAAGAAGAATGAGGAAAGAGCCGCATTACTGGAGGCTCTTGACTATGCCACCGCCAACGGTTGCACCATCCTTTGCAGTGAGTTGAGCCGTTTAGGACGTAATATTGATGAAGTATTGAAGTCTGTTATCTACTGTAAGGAGAATAGAATCAATGTCTATTTTCAGAAAGAGCAGTTATCCATCTTCAATGCTGATGGCAACGAACACCCCTTCTTGATGATTATGATTGCAACACTTTCAACTTGCGCACAGATTGAGCGTGAATCTATCCGTTTCCGCATGAAGTCAGGATATGACAATTATAGAGCCAAAGGCGGCAAGGTTGGACGCAAGGAGGGTTACAGGGTAACAATGGCAGATTACGAAACCAAGTACCCACAATTGGTTAAAGACCTCCGAGACAAAGCCAATGGCGCAAATGGTAGTCTTTATTCAGTCAGAGCATTGGCAGAGCGTTACGAAGTCAATCCAAGCACAGTGCAAGCAATTTCTAAGATGTTGAAAGCCGCATAATAACGGAACACCAACCAACGAAAAGAATCCCTATCCCAATGGATGGGGATTTATTGTTATTCTCGTATTGATGGGGTACACCCCCCCCCTTAACATAGTTGGCGGTAGGTACTGACCTATCGCCGAGATTTTTTGAAATTTTTCATTTTTTCGCAAATCCGTATTCACTTGGTGTTGGTAATTGTTTCATCTGTGTGCAACATTCCTGTTATCAGACATTCAGAATATCAGATTATTCTACTATATTTGCAGAAAAAACAAAAGTTATGGACACAATACAACAACAATTACTTGATACGTTTAGACAAAACCTGTCGTTTCTGTCATACAACAATGAAAGTTCCGATACCAGTTTCATGGCTTGGTGGGTTCATTTATGGAAAATGGATGATATTTCCACTATCACCCCGGCTCAATTTAAGCAACATTATCAATCACGCTTCACGGCAGAAGAATTTCATCAATTGTTGTGTCAGAACTATGAGCAATGTATGCTTTGCCGTTGGCCTACCAATGACTTTCTCAAAGAATATCTAAGTAGTGCCTTTCTTAGGTCGGCTGGAATATATGTGGATGATGATTATAGCGGAACACTTGAGCCTTTTTGGTTCGGACACCATAACACATACCCAGTCTTTATGCTTGGTAGCGCACAGATATATTTCGTTCTTGGCAATTCTGACGTTACATTTACTATGGACGCCCATTTTCCGCATATTGTGGTTCGCGATAACGCTAATCTTAAACTTACAGTACCAAGTAATAGTGCTGTTAGAATTGATCTCCTTGAGTACGCTTCAGTCACCGTCTCAGGTAGTGGGAAAGCGTTTATCGTAAAGCATGACCAAACTGTAACAATTAACGACAACACAGGAAATGCAACCGTAATCGAGAATCCCGTGCGAAACGATGATATTCCGCTCAATATCAGTGCATTTAGACGTTTTAGGGACGCATAAATGATTAAATGATAACACCCCCAGTTTGGAAAAGTTTTCGGATTACCACTCAAAAAACGAAAAAAAACTTGCAAATGTAAAATATTCTTACTTTCTTTGCAAGCACAAACACAAAAACAATTGAGATATGACAGAGACACAGACACAAGAAAAAATGCCAACGAGCATTATCTTAGAAAGTGAGCGTAAAAGGATTGATAGCCAGTTACGCGAAGATTTGAGAGCCGCACAGCAATGTTACAAGGCACTCAAAGATGAAGGGAATCTTGGTACTATTCCACAACCGCACCTTTGTACTGAGGCATGGTTGCAGAATATCTATGAAGAGGGCAAAAAGGCAGTTGATGAGGTTAAGTTCTTAACCATCGAGCAGCGGAACAGCCAAAAGGGGCATTGGGGCAAAATTCTTCATCGTATGTTGCCGCACGTTGTGCGAATCCAAAGATTTATTGCCAGTATTCCACAGAACCAGTATTTTTACGATGAAGAGTTAGGGACGTTCTACTATCAAGACATTACAGCACTTGCGACAGAACGCGCAACCTTCACCGTACCAACCGAAACGGAAGAGCATTGGCAGAAGATTCAAGCCATTATGAGTGCAATCAATGAACTTCGGCAATGGGAGTCAGATCAGGACGTGAAGAAAATCCCCCTTGATAATCTTCTTAGATATGACAAAGCACGCTTTGTAGAAGCATGGGTAAAGGGAGAAATGAAACGCGACCATTCATTTGATGACAAGCCGTATATGGCAATTGCTCTTCAAATTAAGAAAGCAGAAGAAGAAAAATATCTCTAACAACAAAACACAATAGAATTATGAAAATCGTTTTTTCAGAGCAGCAGATTGCAACGTTCACAGAAGCAGAACGCGAGTTATTCAACAGCCTTAAAGAAAAGGCAAAAGCAACGATTGAGGCTGAAAATGATGGCTTTGACGTTAAAGCCTATCTTGAAAAGCGCAAGCAGAAAGAATCAGAAGAAGATGAGTATAGAAAGTTTATGGAAGATTCCCTAAACGGGAAACCCGTGACGCAGCATTTCTAATCTCTCTTTATCCTGATAGGAAAATGTGGGAAAGTCCCACAGGTTATTTTATGTCTCGATCAGCTTGAAAGATGATGTGTTAGGGGTTGTGGACGGAGAAATACCGTTGCACGACCCTTTATTATTTCAAGAACAACGTACTAAAAAGAATAACGAACTACAAAAAGTAGAATTGATATGGAAGACAATAGTATTATAAACATGAATGGCTCTTCACAAACGCAGCTTGTTGAAGATGCAACAACTCTTTTGACTTCATGGCTTGGAAGACTACAAAACCTTGAAGATAGAGGCATAAGAGAGTTTAGAGCGTATTTTATGAGAAACAAAATGTGGATTGAAGATATTGAACAACTTGGATATTATTTTTCAAGCGGACATGAATCCCACCTATATAGAAGTTTCTCAGAAAATGCTTTGTTAAAGATAAAAGGTACTCACACGCTATATAATAGCATAAAAGAGAATCTGATATCGTCTCTTGAAAGTGCAATTCTCCACAATCAGGTATTTCCCGAAACATTCTATACATTAGTAGGCTTCAATGATTATGGAAATTCTATTTATCCCGTTTTAAAGCAAAGTCTAATAGTTGGTCGGTCATGTAATAATGACGAACTGGATGAAAGACTGGAGTCCCTTGGTCTGAAGAAGAATCTTGGAGTATTTACAAAAGATGGATATGTCATTGATGGACTTCATAAGGGAAATATCATGGTTGGGAGTGATGAAAAAACCTATGTCATTGATTGTACTATAAGAAAATACAATTAAAATTTGATAATATGATTATACGAAAACAGAACATTCAGAAATCTTCGGAAGAAGTTTCTTTGCAAGTCAGTTTTGGACTACCAGACATTAAGAAAGCAATGCAGCGGTATTACTCACTACTTGCAGACAAATGCGGCAACACCTATGCCAGGACAACACCATTAACGGAGTTAGACTTACTCCACTATTTCGAGCATGATACTTTTGCCAACTTCGTGCAGAAGTACAGGGAGCAGCTTTCTTCATGGGCTTTCGCAATGGCTCTTAGACACAAATTCATTCTTTCGAGCCAAGACGATGAAGAATCCAAAAAATTCTATTATCTTTCGGAAAAGTTGAGCGCAAAAGTTGGCAGACCAAGACTTATTGATGATGATGATTGATTCCAACGCGCACGCGCATGATGGAGGCGGCTCTGTCAAGAGAGAGTCGTAAAAACTTGCAAAAATTGATAGATTCCGAAAAATTATTGCTACCTTTGCAAACGAATTTTGCTGACCGCTACTGTCCGTGATGGATGGGGCGGTTTTTCTTGATACAATTTTGATACCTTTTTGATACTTTTTTCTTTAATCTCGCTTAATTTTGGCAAATCATTGAAAAATGCAAAAACTCAGAAACTCCCATAAATAGGGCATTTCAGCGTTATTCGATATTTTTTAAGATTAAATAACATAGACCGAGTCCAAGTGTCGACACAGAAGAAGTCGCTAGGAAGAGAGTTCTTAGCGATTTTTTTTTTGCAATAACATAGCAGTTGACCTACGACATCTTCTCCGACGGTAGCCGCTCTCCTCCCCTTGAGGGGAAGGGAAAGGCTACGGGAAGGCGACGCCAGGTCGGGCGCTCGACCTCAGGTCGCTTGCAACCAAAGGGACGCAAGAATGTGGCTGCCGTCGGAGAAGACGTCTTGGGTTCAACTACTCTATTGTTGCCTTTTTTCCTTTTCCCGGAAGATTTGTTGCCAATATTGGTGCCAGATTGGGCCAACCTTCTTCGGAAGCAAAAAAGCGGGTCGGTGAAGATGGCATGCCTGCCTGACTGGCTGAAAGTAAAGCCCTTCAAGCAGGACAAGCGTCTTCATTGCGGAAGGTCTGACTTTCCTGCCATGAACATGCGGGCGGCGGTAGGCGTTTCCGGGGCGGTGATGTCGGCAGTGTTGACTAGCTGCTGGTTGCCGTCGATGTTGAACTGCAGGGTGGCCCCGTCGGTGCGCACGTCGATGGTGACATTGGCTCCCATCACCAGTGGCAGGTTCACATCTCCATGACCGCCGGGGAAGCCGCAGAGCACGGGGATACGGTACTCTTTCAGCAGCTCATGGAGCATAGCCTCGACACTCTCGTAGGTAAACTCCGTGCCGCAGTCGGTAAACTCGCCGAGGATGATGCCTCGGCAGCGGTCGAGCACGCCGTTCATCTGGAGGATGCGCATCTGGCGGTCGATGTTGTGCATCGACTCCTCCACTTCTTCCACAAAGAGGATGATGTTTTTCCCCATCGTGGCGTCGGCCTGCGTGCCAAGGTTGGGCGCAAAGGTGCAGATGTTGCCGCCTACCAGTGTGCCGCTGGCTTTGCCTATGATGTTCTGCTTGTGAGCGGGCAGCTCGTAGCGGGGCACCTTGCCCAGTAGCAGGTCGCGCATCAGCGTGCTGGTCTCGTCGGTGCCGCCTTTGGCAAGGAACGAGCTCATCGTGCCGTGTATGCTCATCACGCCGGCGCGGGTCAGCAGTCCGTGCAGCGTGGAGATATCGCTGAAGCCTACCAGCCATTTAGGCGATGCCTTCAGCTCGGCCAGCGTCAGCTGGTCAATCAGCTGGATGGTGCCGTAGCCGCCACGGTTGCAGATGATGGCCTTGATGCCGTCATTATGGAGCGCCCAGCGGATGTCGCTCACTCGCTCGGCCACGGTGCCGGCATATTTCCCGTCCACCACCTTGCCCACATTTGGACCAATGACGGGCTCCAGGCCCCAGCTGCGTAGCAGGTCGGCCGTCTTCTCCACGTTTTCCATCGGCGTGAAGTACGAGGGCGAAATCAGTGCCACCTTGTCGCCAGTCTTCAGATAGTTGGGCTTTTCGCATTTCAGCACCACCGCCTTGCCGGAATCCACATCCGCATCATCGTCGTAGTTTTTGCACGATGTCAGCATGAGGCCGCAGCCGATGATGGCAGCGGCCAAAAAAGTCAGATTTTTCATTTCCTTTTTCATAAACAATATTATTGATTCGTCTTTCTCAAATCTACTATACGCGCGCGCGTGAGGCGTTTTTTGGCGCTACAAGCGCTACTTTGTCATTTATCTCTCTGTGATGCAAGTAGTTGCTGGTAGCTACAACCTGCTTTTTGGCGCTACTTTTGTAGCTACAGCTCCAAACGGCGTTCGTATTTTCCCAAACGGCGTTCGTATTTTCCCAAACGGCGTTCGTATTTCCCCAAACGGCGTTCGTATTTTCCCAAACGGCGTTCGTATTTTTCCAAACGGCGGCAGTATTTTTCAAAATAGCGTTCGTATTTTTCCAAACGGCGTTAGTATTTTCCTGTCATCTCTTCTCTCTGCCTGTAGCTACCGGAGTAGCTCCTAAAAGAGTGGTATAGCTACAGGCATCTGCTTGTCAGCCAGGATGTTTGATGCCAAAGTAGCTCTTGTAGCTCGTTTTTTCAGCCTGTATTACGCGCACGCGCGTAAGGAAGGCGATGTGTCTTATTCATTTGAATAGTTTTTTTTTGTTATTTGCAGTGCAGCAGTAGGCTCACTCTTCTCGGCTGCTGTATGAGAATTCTGTTTTCTCTACTCCGTCGCCGTAGATGGTCTTGAAGTCGTCCCTCATCGAAATGACATGGTAACCGGCTGCCCGCCACTATTCACTTAGCGAGAGGGCTTTCTCCCTGTTGGCATGGTCTCTCACTTCGTCATCGGCAATCAGCATAAATGCCTCCGAACGGTATGGGCTGCTCAGGCAGTAGTTGTGCATAGAGCAGTCGCCGCTGCTGTTGCCAAACGACAAGACGGGCACCTTGCCTATTTCCTGGGAAATCTGGAATACTTTGTTGGTCTTCTGATTCTTGATGATGAGTTCATCTGTCCTAATGAGGTCTTCTTCTCTGCTCATCGTGTGGTTGACGCCTGCCTCTTCGCCTTGATGGCTGGCGTGTAGCTTCACGTCCATGCCAATCACCCGATTGGGATTGATGCCAATGGGCTCAACCAACGGTCTGCAGATGAACCTGTCGGATCCGGAAACGACATAACACGTAAAGCCCTTATCCTTGAGATACTCAAAGACTTGAAGCATGGGTTTATAAAAGCTCTGGCCGTAGGTCATCCCAACGAATCCGTTAGCCAGCTTGGAAGCATACGCCTTGACGTAGGCGTCGAACTCAGCCAGTGTCATTCCCGCGTATGCCTTAGCTGCCGCTTGGGCGTGCTTCATGTCAAAATGTTCAGGAAGCTTTTTGCCGTTCCTGACGAAGTCTCTGATATTCTGTGCTGCCTCCCTGACATCGTCGGGAGCGTCATCTTTATACGAGACATCGTCAAATACACGGTATTCGAGCAGATTATATTCAAAATAGGTGGGATAGAGCTCGCCGACGAAAGTGCCGTCCATGTCGAACGTGGCAATGCGGTCTTCCTCCTTGATGTAATTCTTGGAATTTGGGTTTGTCACGTCTTTCACGTAATCTTGCAGGATGGTCAAGGCTTCGCAAGAATTCCACAGTGTGAAATAATCCTTAGCGGGCTGATTCGCCAAGCGATCGGCCGTACTGCAGCTACTGAGGACTCCGACAAATAGAATGAGAAGTGAAAAAAGGAATTTCTTCATAATACCATGTTAGGGGATGGAGCTAGGGTCATTCTTCGGTTGAGCTATCAGCTTTTCATCGGGTGTGCCGTCGAGTCCACGGAAGAGGAAGGTCTTGTCTGCCGTCTGCTCCACCTCACCGCCAGCCTCACGGATGCGTTGGAGCACCGTGTCGAGCTGATTGGCAGGGAAGCCGCACGTCAAGATGTCACCATGCTTGCGATGCTTCTTACGAAGCACTCGGTAGCCAATGGCTCGGCTCAAGGCAAAGCCCCCACAGTCGTGGGCATGGTAGAACATGCCCACGGCCATGAGGCAAAACGCTGTTTGGGGCATACGAATTTCTCGTTTTCCGAATTATACAATAAGTTCTAAAGTCTCAGTAAGTCTTTGACGGAATAGATGCGGCTCAGTGCTTCAAAGGAAAAATACTGGTCATCCATAATCATCCATTCCTCGCGCTGCTTTTTCGTCAGGTGCTTGATATCGGGAAACATTGAGACGGGGACAATAATCTCGCGACCATCTGTCA
>JAEEGG010008233.1_pt1 | contig 23722 bp, 20 predicted proteins | sample 9134161 | NCBI WGS metagenome assembly JAEEGG01 (sample SAMN16246543, study PRJNA631951) | gut metagenome | biome: gut microbiome; feature: rumen; material: CR-attached | host: Bos | place: Iran: Karaj | collected 2018-10
ACAGCTACACGCTGGACTTGCTCAACACCGCATCGCTGCTCGCCAAGGGCATGGGCCCCAAGGACATTGCCCAGAAGCTCGGCAAGAACGACTTCATCTTCAACGTCAAAGGCAAGGCGCCCGAAAACGCACGCCGCTGGGGCAAACCGCTCCTCTGCCGCGTTCTGCGCAGGCTCGCCGACCTTGACTACGAAATCAAGAGCGGCAAGTGCAGCACCCGCACAAGCCAGGAACTCGCACTCGCTGCATTAGTAGTGCGCTAGGCACCTTTCACGATTTTCTCAATTTCATCGCGGGACAAATACACCCGCTCGTTTAGCGCTTTTGCAATTTCGCAAAGTTGCCTCTGGCATGCCATCAGGATATTGTAGTCCTGCTCAACCACGTTCGTCTCTGCCAACTGGAAATAATAGCATGCCGCCTGAAAACGCTGGTAGTCCGCATCGCTCTTATAGAGTTCCATCGGCAGGTCCTTCATGACGGTATCGAGGTCGCACTTGAAGCCATGACGAATCAGGAATTCCGCCAGATGGCCCGCCATAGCGATATGTGCGTCGCCTTCGAGTTCGCTGCCCGCGATATGCGTAATTCCCGGACGTTCCTTGGAGCGGTCCATTTTCACGTAATCCAACGGGCGCTTGAACAGGAACGCCACCAAGGCATGCCCCGCCTCGTGATTGCACAGTTTCTGGAATTCCTCTTCCCCGAAGAACTCCACCAAAGATTCACGCGTCAAAAATTGTTCTGACATATAAAAAGCCCTGTTACAGTTAATCCTTCTCGTAATGGTCTACAAAAAAAGAGCCCCACAGGGCTCTTTTTAAATTTTATCACTTGTTGCTTACTGCCAGTCGCCTTCGGCAGCTTCGGGAGCAGGAGCTTCGGGAGCGGCAGGAGCTTCTTCCACAGTCTCTTCGACGACTTCTTCGGTCATCACTTCGGGTTCAGCCTGAACGGGAGCCGCTTCGGGAGCTTCGGCAACAGGTTCAGCGGCAGGTGCCGGAGCCGGGTCTACGGCGCCAGCAGGTACCGGTTCCGGCTTAGAGGAATTGTTCGACGTCTTCTGGCCAGAAATTTCCTGGGTCGGTTCGGAAAGGTCGACATTGCCGATGTAGTTGCGGATGATTCTCGGGGTCACGAAGATCACGAGGTCCTTCTTGGCAACGGACTTCTTGGTGTACTTGAAGAGGTTGCCGAGGATAGGAATATCCTTGAGGAACGGGATGCCGCTTTCGGATTCCTGGGCTTCGTTACGGGTCAGACCACCGATCACGACAGTCTCACCGTCGGCCACCACGACCTTCGTCTTGGCTTCCTGCGTACTGATGACGATTTCGCCCTTGGAGTCGTAGTCATAGGAGTTGTTTTCCGGATGGAGATCCAGGAGGATGCGGTTGTCACCGGAAACGTGCGGGGTCACCGTCAGCTTGATACCCGTTTCGACGAGCTGCGTAGAAGATTCGCCGCTATCGTCAATCACGCGGATGGAAACCTTGTCACCCATGAACACCAAAGCTTCGGTGTTGTCCAAGGTGGAGACCTGCGGGCTGGCAAGCACTTCTGTAGAAGCGTCACCCATCAGGTTGGTAATGGCCAGCTGGAGGTGGTTATCCAGAACGCTGGTCGTAATGGCGGTAGAAGCATTTGTGACTGCCGGAGTCACGCCCTTGTTCGGGAAGGACTGGATGGCAGCACTCGTCCTAGTAGATCCAACATCGGAGCCCGTCGGCGTACCGGCAACACCCGGAGTGAGTGCCGTGGAGCCCATGGTCGCAGTCCAGTCGACGCCCAGTTCGCGGGCCAGTTCGCTGTTCACGACGACAAGCTTAGCCGTAATCATGATCTGCAGGGTTTCGACGTCAAGTTCGTCAAGCGCATGGGTCATCTGCTCGATGCGAGCTTCGGTATCGTACACGATGATGGAGTTGGTACGTTCGACCACGGTGATGCGGCCACGACCGGACTTCATGCTTTCGAGCACCTTGACCAGTTCGTTTGCCTCGGCATGGTTCACCTGGAAGTTCTTACGAACCAGCGGAGCGTTCTGCTCGGCCTGGCTTTCCTCTTCGGCAATCTTCTTCTGCTTTGCCTGGTAGGTCGCGAGTCTCTGGATCGTGATGTACTTGTCCTGGATGAGCCAAGTCAGGTCGTTCAATTCGCAAATAATGTCGAGAGTTTCCTGCCAGGTTTTCTTGGTCACCTTGAGGCTCATCTTACCCTTCACATCGGGAGCGATCAAAATGTCCACGCCAGCAATCACCGACACGGAGCGGAAGACCGCCTCGTAGTCCATGTCGACAAAATTGAAATCATACAGTTTCTTGTTGGGAGCCATCGACCCTTCGGCAGGGGCCGCCCAGGCGGTCATGCACATACCAGCCACCAGAAGAAGAACCGTCAGTATTTTCGTCAGTTTTTTCACTTTTGACCCCCAAATTTATCGGGAAGACCCATAGAGTAGCGACGGCTCACACCAAATTCTTGAATGAGGAAGAGCACATCTGTTTGTGTAATTTTAAGAACTTTGCCATTGAGAATCTTGTCGCCTTCCTTGATGGTGTAGGAGATGGAAGGATTCTTGGATTCAACAAGAATAGCCATCGGCACTTCGGATTCCCAAATGATACCCACCAGTTCGACCTGGTCGATATTGATACCTTCCTCGACGAGACCCTTGATTTCGACAAACGGGTCGCGACGACCGAAGGAGCTATAAATAATGCGATCTTCGTAAAGGGACTCGAGCATGCTGCCGCTCGTGGTACCACCTTCCTGCAAGATTTCGCCACGTTCCTTGTCAACCTGCTTCAAGAGTTCAATCTGCACGGAGGACAGTTCATCATAGAAGCTCACAGCGCGACGGTTCACATAACCCACACGGTTATCGAACTGCACCTTGCGATAGAGGCCGACCAGGTCAAGGCTCACGAGGCGGTCGCCAAATACAAGGCGCTTCACGACCTGTGCATTCTCGTTGGGAGCCGTGTAGAATTCCGTTTCATCGGCAACCACGATGAGTTCGCGGACAACCGGACGCAGGTGGAATGTCTGGGCACCGGAAACGATTTTCTTGCTGCCCGGCTCATAGCCATCTACAAACTTGTCGAACGAGCGCTTTTCCTCGGAAGGCTTCACCCAGTTACGAGTGTAGATTCCATCCGGACGAGCGGTCCAGAACACGAACCCATCCTTCTTCAAGGACGACTCGGCAGCCTGCAATATCAGGGCGCCTTCCTGCACCAGCATTACCGGGTTTGCACCCGACTGCAGCTGGATCTGGAGACCCGTGGCACCCCAGCCCACCGACTTCACTAGCGAGCTGGAACCAATCTTGAACACGGGAGATTTCTGCGGGCCTTCGATAGCAACCGTAATGACACCCGTCTTGCCCGGACCCGCTATGCGGCTAATGCCAATCGGAGAATCGGTGGCTAGACGGAACTGTTCCATGCCGGAGCCAATCAAGACCGTCATTTCCTTAATGCCAGGAAGCAATGCGGAAACAGCACCACCTTCCTTGATAGCCTTGTCCAGTTTTTTCTGTTCTTCGGCAATTCTCTTTTCTTCTTCAGCAGCGGCCTTCTTGTCGAGCAGAGCCTGCTTTTGGGCAGCCTTCTTCTCTTCAGCGAGACGCTTCTTCTCTTCGATGAGAGCTCTCTCGGCGGCCTTTTTCTCTTCAGCCAAACGCTTCTTTTCTTCAGCAGCAGCCTGCGCGGCGGCCTTCTTTTCTTCGGCAGCCAACCTTGCGGCTTCCTTCTTGTCAAGCTGAGCCTGCTTTTCGGCAGCCTTCTTCTCTTCGGCGGCAGCCTGGGCAGCGGCCTTCTTCTCTTCAAGAGCGGCCTTTTCGGCTTCCTTCTTCTTGGAAGCGTACAGTTTGGAAAGCGTCCAGCCCTTTTCCTTTGCACCAGGAACCTTCAAAATGAAGTCAGACTTTTCAAGAGCAATTTCGTTCTTGTCACCCGTAATAGCCGGGCCCACAGCCAGTTCGATCTTGAGGAAATCCATACCGCGGAAATTCTCGCGGAACACCCGCATAGAACGGACATACTGCGAAGCGCCTTCCACCTCGTAACTGCCCTCACCCAATGCAAACTTGGATTCCGAGAATCCCAGGGTAAGCGTCTTGGCGGCAGCATTGTACTTCTGGAAGAACGAAGGGAGGTCATCGGTGCCGGTAAACTGGAACCTGAGTCCGCAGCCGTCCGCAGCACAACCGAGCTTCACGTCCTTAATCGTCGCAGCGCTGCAAGCGATGGCCGTGCTCAAAAGCATCATGAGGATCTTGCTATTCATCATTTACCAACCTGCTTTGAAGTGTAGGTGGTCAGGTTAAACGTCACCGACATGGTGATAGGAGTCCATCCATGAGTTTCCGCCTTCTGCATTTCCTGCGCGATTCCCGAATAACGGTTCAGCCTCAAGTTGGTGATGGCCGTAGGATAATTGAAGTTGGCGATTTCGGCAAACAAGTAACCCAGCATGTGGTAGCCGGAGTTGACGGCAATAGAATAGCGGTTTTCGATGTAGTGTTCCCTTTCAGAGCGACCTTCGGGATTGAACTTCTGGATTTGCACACCGGAAGCACGGAGAACGGCATAGAGGTCCTGCAGGCGCAGCGGCACCTTTTCCTCTTCCGGGAACATTTCCTTCAGCTTTTCGAAATCCTTCTCGGCCTGTACCAACTGGACTTCCAATTCGGCAAGGCGAAGTTTCTGGGCATTAATCTTGTCAAGTTCCGCCTGGGCAGACGAAAGGTCACGTTCGACCTTCTCGCGTTCCTGCACGAACGGGTCCCATATATAAGTATACACGCAGTAGGCGCCAGCCAAAATCAAAAGTACTACGACAATCGCGTATATGTTCTTTTTGTCTTTCCAATCGATATTACCCATGATCAACCCTCCGCAAGGCCGAGATCCTGTTTTAGGACGACCTTTATTGTAAAGTTGTAGGCTTCTTCACCGTCCACTTTCGTGGTCGTGATAGTCACCAGGGAAACCTTGTCGACGCTGACCTGCTTTTCGAGCTTGACCATGTATTCAGCAACTTCAGAGAAATCAAAAGTTGCACCCTTCATTTCCAATTCGTTTTCACCGAGCTGGGAAATGCTGGTAAGCCACATATTCGGCGGCAAGACAGACGAAACGTTTTCGAACAAAATCACCCAGCGCTTCTTACTAACCTGGATAGACTTCAGAGCGTTAATCTTCGTGTTGATTACACTGCGTTTCTGTTCGAGATCGCTAATCTTGGTCAGAAGCGGACGTTCGCGTTCAACCTCGGCACGGACCCTTTCCAATTCAGAATTCAAATCGGTAATGGTATCCACGGTAAACGCATTCAACATATATACGCCAACAAGCGCCGCAATAAGAGCGATCGTAGGCCAAATAATACGACGATCCGTAATCCACGACAAATCCTTCTGAGTCTTACGATACTCAGGAGGCAATAGATTTATCGAGATGCAGAGCGATTTTTTCGCAAAATCCTTTTTCGCCGCCATTAGAACTTCCTCATCGCTAAGCCCAAAGCAGGGGCGTAAATGTTGGACAAGGCAAGCGACAATCCGCTTTCGCCGAAGACCTTGGAATCACATTCCACATAACGGAACGGATTGACCGTATCGGTCTCGATGCCGGTACGCTCGGCGATATAGGCCTTGAGTCCGGGGATGCAGGCGCCACCGCCGCCCAAGAGGATCTTGGTCAGGGGTTCGGAATCTTCGGCAGTAGAGAAGTAACGAATACCGAATTCCACCTGAGCCATCAAATCTTCGAAGGCAAGTTGCAGGGCAGATTCCACATCGGCCTCGGAGAACCCGTCAACTATAGAGAGGTCCCCTTTTTCAAAAATTTCGTGGCATTTGTCAATATCAATACCCAAGTGCATGCAGAGCTTGGACTCCACCATATCCAGCGAGCCACCGGTCATCGCACGCATGGAATGGAATTGGCCATGCTGGATAAAGGCAACGCTCATCTTCTTTGCGCCAATATTGAAAATGGCAGTGGTCGCAGCGGCATCCGCATCACCGACAGTAGCCATATAGGCGTTCACAATGCCAAAAATATCAACGTCTATTGCAGACAAATTAAGAGACTTCATCTTGAAGAACTGGGCCCAGGAGTCAAGGAGCGCATTTTTTGCGGCAACCACGTTGACCCTTACCTCGTCCCCTTCACGAGACACGACCTCGTAGTCCAGAACGTTGTCCTGGTCATCGAAGGGCGGACGGCTCTGGCAGGTCTGGAGAATTATGGCAGCTTCGTTTCCACCACGGGGGACCTTCACCGCAAGTCGGTCCACGAGGACACCACCTGCACCGGCTCCGCAATTCACGGAAACGACAACATCGGATGTTGAATCAATCGGGTGACGCAGCAGGAGCTTGGAAATCGCTTCGCTGAGCTGTTCGTAGCCGTCCTTACCCGATCCACCATCACTTTCGCGACGCTGTATTTCACCATTGATGATGGCACCGTCCGGGACGCGTTCCAAGTCCGCATCCGTGACAATCTTTCCACCGCGGTGATTGTGGAACACCTTGACATACTTGATGCTGTAGTGACCAACATCAATGCCAACTGTTTCGCGTTCGCCGCGGATTCGTGAAATCAATCCTAAAGCCAAAATAAACTCCGATCGCAAACAATACTATCTAAATTCTACCTTTATATAGGCCAAATGTCAAGTGAAAATCAATCTAACTCATTGAAAATTAACTACTTAGGCATTTTCGGCGTCCATTTCGGAGGCTTTTCGGGTCTTGTGGACCTCGAATATGTATTGTAGGACCCTTTCCTGGGTCCAGCCGAAGGCCCCGGCGAAGGAAGCCGTAAGAGAATAATAATCGGGGAAATCTGGATTTTTCTTGCCCAAATTGCGCAAAATCTCAATTTCGACATCCTCTACGCCAAAACTCGGAAGCTCAAAACGGATGCGGATATGCTCACCGCCCGGGATTTCTACCGGGATCCCTAACAAGATACCGCCTGCAGAAAGGTCATACAGGACTCCGTGACAAAGCGAACCGTCATGCAAGGTTGCCTCCACAGGAAAGCGCACTTCTTCACGAACCCAGCGGCGCAGCTGCTGCTTGCCCAGTTTCATCGTATGCAGGAATATCAAATTGTCGTTCTTAAACGAGCGAATCGGCAATTTCATCGAGTAGACGGCATCCCCAGGACGAGTCCAGCGGATATAGACTGTCTGCCCAATAAGTTGCGCCCCAGGACCACAGCTCCCGTCATAAGCGAGCGCCCATTCCTTTTCCGTACGCCACTGGATGGATGAACGCTTGACCGTGCGACCGTTCTCCAGCAGCAGGTCCACGCGGTCCCCCACCTCGAACTGTCTAGAAGAACTAATTGACACGACCGGATTTTTGCCCGTGTACCCCATCTTGTCCCGGAGCGAAGCCACCGCTGCGAGCGTTTCATCTCGCACATCAAAGACATTACGAAAATCGTAGAAGTCCCCGACCGCATGTTCGAACAAATCGGCGGAGTTGAGAACCGCGTCCTTGTTCTCGAAATGCGACGTGCGGACAAGCTTTTCCAGGGTGCGTACCTCCTTGGGCGTGAACTGGAACTCGCGGATTTTCAAGTCGAAATCCTCCGTTCCGAACATCTTCTCGTTCTGCCTACGGTAATAGATGCGCTGGGTTTCCACCAGCACAAGAAGTCCGAGGAACATCGCGATGATGCCGCCAACCCAAAGCAGGTACAAGGGATGGATCATAGGCTAGACCTCGGTCCAAAGACCGCCCAAATATGTCCCGAGGATTTTGCTCGGGAGCTTTTGCCCCAGTAGCGGGCAGTTGCGCACCTGACCGGCGAACATGGACGGAGTCACCTCCGTCGGAGTGTCCGGGTCCAAGAGAACCAGGTTTGCAGCCGAACCCTTGCGGATTTCAGCCGGAGCAACTCCGGCAAGCTGTGCCGGGGCGGTGGAAAGCAGTTCCACCGCGCGTGCGGCGGACAGCCGCCCGCAGAGCGATTTCCAGAGCGCGGGGAGCGCGACTTCCAGGGAAATCGCTCCCGGCACCGCATCCTCGAAATTCACTTCCTTGTCCTGCCTGAGCACGGGGTCGTGGTTGATGCTGATGGCGTTCACCACACCGGACTCGAGTCCCTTCCACAAGGCCTCGCGGTCTTCGGCAGAGCGGAACGGCATGGGCACGTTGTAATTGCTGTCCAGGTTGAACAGGCAGCTGTCATCGAAGAGCAAATGGTAAATGTCAACATCGCAAGTGACGTCAACGCCAATCTTGCGAGCGTCCTCGATAAGGCGAAGCGTCTCGCCACAGCTAACTTGTTTGAAATGCACCGGCACCTTGAGGAACCGAGCCATCTCGAGAATCCTGAATGCGGCAATCGTTTCGGCCACACGCGGAATCGCCTTCATGCCGAGCGTATCGGCGTAGCAGCCTTCATGAACAAGACCGTGATGGCGCAAGGAATCGTCGAGCGGCATGAAGAAGAAGCGCTTGCCCGTCATGGAGCCGTACTCCATTGCAAGGCGCAGGAACCTGGAGCGCGAGCAGTCCTGATTGCCGTCGCCAAAACCGATGGCACCGCCCTGCGCAAGTTCGACCATCTCGGAAAGGTCCTTGCACTGGTAGCCATTGCTGAAGGCGCCAAGGAACGCAATCGAAAGACCGTACTTCGCACTGATCTGCTGGATTGCCGACAGCTTCAAGGAATCGTCAATCGCGTTGGCGCAGCTCTCGTAAAGTCCACCATAGAAACCGCCACGGCGCATCGCATCCACGCCGTCCTTGAAGGTGTAAATATCGTCGCGGAGTGGTTCCTTGAAATCGAGGCCAAGGCCAAAGAGTGCAGGAATGGCAAGGGAGCCCTTCGCGTCGAATTCCTGAGTACCCTCGGGAGCGCTGTCGGCCCAAGCACCGTCTACAAGACACATCTTCGTCGGATTTTCAAACTTGCCGTTTACGAACGGACGAACGTTGTTCAAAACAAGATTACGCATTGGCACGACCTCCTGCCAAAAGATAGAGTACCGCCATACGCACGGCGACGCCGTTCGTCACCTGGTTCAGAATAACAGAATTGTCACCGTCAGCGATTTCACTGTCGAGTTCTACGCCGCGGTTGATGGGACCCGGGTGCATGATCAGCACCTTGTCCTTGGCGCACTCAAGCAGTTCGTGGGTAATGCCGAAGGTGTTGCGGTATTCGCGCATGCTCGGGAGAAGCGCATCGTCCATGCGCTCTTTTTGCAGACGCAGCGCGATGATGGCATCGGCGTCCTTCACAGCCTTCTTCACGTCGGTTTCCCAAGTCACCTTGTCCATGAGTTCCGTGTTGCGCGGGACCAGAGTGCTCGGTCCGCAGAGCGTCACGTGCGCACCCATCGTCGTCATGCCCCAGAGGTTACTGCGGGCCACGCGGCTGTGGCGGATGTCGCCTACGATGGTCACGTTCTTGCCTTCGAGCGTTCCAAGTTTTTCTTCGATGGTGAGCATGTCGAGCAGCGCCTGTGTAGGGTGCTCGTGTGCCCCGTCGCCCGCATTCACGATAATCGCATCGCTATTGTCGGCGAGGAACTTCGGCACGCCGGTCCCCTTGTGGCGGACGACCACGATGTCAATCTTCATCGCCTCGATGTTGCGGAGCGTATCGACGAGGGTTTCGCCCTTCTTCACGCTGGAATTGCTGCTCGTGAAATTCACCGTGTCTGCCGAAAGGCGCTTTTCGGCGAGTTCAAAGCTCGTGCGCGTGCGGGTGCTGTTCTCGAAGAACAAGTTCACCACCGTCATGCCGCGCAGGCTCGGGACCTTCTTCACGGGGCGTTCCAAAATTTCGCGGAACTGTTTTGCGTTATCGAGAATCAGGCGGATGTCGTGCTTGGACACCCCGCGCAGCCCGAACAAGTGTTTAATCTCCAAGGCGCTCAAGCTAAGCCTCCACTTCTACGAGATATACTGAATTTTCATTGTCAATAGGTTCAATCATCACGCGTACTTCCTGGTTGCGCGCGGTCTCTACCGTGAGGCCCACGCAGTCGGGCGCGATAGGCAGTTCGCGGTGTCCGCGGTCCACCAACACGCAGAGGCGGATGGCGGCAGGACGACCGAGGTCAAGGATAGCCTGCATCGCGGCACGCACGGAGCGGCCCGTGTAAAGCACGTCGTCCACGAGGATGACCGTCTTGCCTTCCACGGATGCGGGCATCTCGGTAAAGCGCATCTCGGTGGAGCCCACGTTCTTGCGATAGTGGAAGTCGTCACGGTAGAACGTGGCGTCCAGGCTTCCCATCTCGATTTGCTTGCCAAACTTTTGGGAGAGACGTTCTGTCAATTTTTTCGCCAGCGGAATTCCGCGGCTCGCCATGCCCAGCACAATCAAGTTCTCGGCCGACGGATGCATTTTTGCAATCTTTGCGGCCATTTCGTCCAGGGCGAATTCCATGGCCTGCGCCGAAAGCAGTTCCTGAATACGTTTGCAGTTGTCTTTCATATAGGTATCAGCGCGGTCGCTTCGCTCCCTCTGAGGGATGAGGTCACTCGCTCCGCGAGTTTTGAGTTTATCACCTAGAAATTAGTTTTTTCTGGTCCTTTTTACTCTGAAAAAAGAGTAAATCACCCCCATTTTTTATATATATGAGCAATAAATCCTGTTACGCTTTACAGGTATTCCACCTCTTACCTCAGAGCGCAACGACCTCATTCCTCATAGCTATAGGAGTTCCCATGTTCAACCAGCTCGACAAGCCCCAAGCCGGCGAGACCATCGCCATCATGAAAACCAACCACGGCACGATGAAGCTCCGCCTCTTCGAAGACCGTGTGGGCGAATGCGCCACAAACTTCATTGAACTTGCAAAGCAGGGCAAGTACGACGGAGCCCCCTTCCACCGCATCATCAGCGGATTCATGATCCAGGGTGGTGACTTCACCCGCAGGAACGGCACAGGTGGACACTCCGCCAAGGGCCCGGGCACGACCATCGGCGACAAGTACGACCCGTGCCTCACCCACATGCGCGGCGCCCTCAGCTGGGCAAAGACGGCCATGCCGAACTCCATCGGCAGCCAGTTCTTCATTGTCCACGGCGACAACGTGCACTTCCTCGACCACGACCAGTGCGGCCCCGGCCCGGCTGACGGCTACTCCGTGTTCGGCCAGCTCTACGAAGGCTTCGAAGTCCTCGACGAAATCGCAGGCGTCAAGACGGACCGCATGGACCGTCCCTTCGACGACGTGATTATCGAATCCGTGACAATCGAAAAGGCATAAGAGGCTGTGAGCAGTGAGCTATGAGGTCGGTGCTGCGCACCTTTGAGCCCTTCAAATGAAAAAACTCAAAGGTCCCTTTAGGGACCGACCTCAAACCTCAAAGCGACCTTTGGGAGCGACCTCAAACCTCAAAGCGACCTTTGGGAGCGACCTCATACCTATTTCGAAAAAATTTTCAATTTTTTCGAAATCCCCCTTGACAAGGGCCAAATAATTTTCTCTATTTGGCTCACCTTTCGGGGTTATAGCTCAGTTGGTAGAGCGCCTGCATGGCATGCAGGAGGTCAGGAGTTCGACTCTCCTTAGCTCCACTGAAAAAAGACTCGCTTGAAAAAGCGGGTCTTTTTTTGTCACCATGTCAAAAAATGCAATACGTTGTGATTAAGACAAAACTTTCTAGTCAAACACTAATTTATACAAGACAGGCCTGTAAGATTTTTATATTTTTTTCGCACTATGCGAAAACTCCTATTCATCCTTCTTTTGGCCGGAAGCACTTTCGCTTCGGAAGACAACTTCAACGAAGACTTGATTTTCGGCGATACGGGCAGCAAGTCCCCTAAAAACGAAATCCGCAGAAACACGGCAGTCACCTATTCGCCTTTCGAAAAGGACGCCTACCTGACATCCTCCTTCGGCGAGAACAGGGGAACCCGTTACCATGCGGGTATCGACTACTCCACCAATATGGAAGAAGGCTGGCCCATCCTTGCTCCGGAAGACGGACGCGTCAAGGAAATCCGCACGAGCCCGTTCGGCTACGGCAAGGTGATGTTCTTCCAGGGCAAGAGCGGCAAGACATGGGTTTTCGCACACCAGAGCAGCTTTGGCAAACTGGACATTCAAGTTCGCAACAAGCAGTACGCAAGCCACAAGAACGACGTGACACTGACCCCGAACACGCCCTACCGCAAAGGCGACACGCTCACCTTCTCGGGCAGCTCGGGAATCGGCAATCCGCATCTGCACCTCGAAGTCCGACTGGACAAGGACCGCGTGGTTTCCCCCTGCGCACTGGGCGCCCTCTGTCTCGACACCATCGCACCGCAGATATTCGCAGGCGCCATCTGGCAGGGTAACAGCGTAGCCGTCACAAGTGCAGAAGCCATCGAGAAAGGCTGCATGGTCACGCCCGTCAAGAACGAGTTCGGCCTGTACCTCGCCCTGAAAATCGCCGACTACAGCCGCGAACCCAAGGAAAATCCGATGGCCATACGCCGCCTCGAAGTCTGGCGTTACGACGAAAAAATTTACAGCAAGGTCGTCGATACGCTGCGCTACAGCAAGATGGCCGACATCCGTAACGAGCTCCTGTGGAGCGAAGAAGCCGACACGGCTGGCGATTGGCACTATATCCCGGCCAAGATTGCCCCGCTTTCCAAGTACACCGTTGAAGTCGAAGACTTCGCCGGGAACATCACGAAGCACATATTCACGCTCCACCCCAAGTGCAACGGCAACAAGCCCATCACTCAGGTCAAGAACCAGACAGCACCTGTCTACACATTCCTCGGCAAGACCATGCTGAACCTGTTCATGTGCCGTTCCGGCTACAGCTTCAGGATTACCGGAGACAAGGACGAAGTCCTCGCCGACGACCTCTGCTCAGCCATGTCCCAGAAAATCACGACCCTGGGCAGGGTACTCCAGGACTACCCCACGGCCAAGTACATCGAGTACACGGCCAACGCCTCTTCCACGGGTGACGGCAAGGCCGTAGACGAAAAGATTGCCGTCTTCAGGCGCACACCGTACCAGACGAACGTCAACTGGAAGGCCGATCTCGGCAACGGGACAACCATCACGCAGAAGATTACGGGCATCCCGGTTGCAAAGCTGGACTCGACCCCCATCGCGATGGCAGTCACTCGTACGCACACCGACAGCCTGGACTTCTTCGAATTCCACCCCAAGGGACTCCAGCTGAAGAACTGGAACGTCTGCATAGACACCAAGGGAGACAAGGCTCCGCTCTACTGGCTCGGCGAAACCACCCGCGACTGGTTCATCTTCGACAAGCAGACCAAGGGCAAGACTCGCTGCGCATCGGCAAACGAACTGCGCGACGTGGCCGCAATTCCTCCAAGCGAAGAGCCGATGTCCATCGGATACCCCTACTGGGCCAATTCCTACATCGAGGGCATCAGCCAGCCCGTCCTGAGAATTCCGCTCGTCTACAAGTATGACGGAGTCCCTAACGGGAATGCGATTACCGCCAAGGCAAAAGGCAAATGGATCGCCGTCGAATATGATTCCGAACCTCGCGAACTCGTGCTCGAAGGCACCAAGGTTCCCGATGCCGGTGAAAACATCAGCATTATAATTATTGACGAAGCGAAGCGCAAAAACAAATTTGACGTGACCGTACCGGATCTTTAATCAAAAAGAGTTTCGTTCCTAGTTATTTTGTAAAAAAGGATGGGATATTTAATTATTCCATCCTTTTTAGTATATATTCTTTAACAAGTTGATAAAGCAAGGAGAATCTCTATGTTCTTCAGAAAACTCGGTATGGCAGTCGTCTTTTCCTCCGCATTCGCGCTCATCGCATGTGGAGATGACAGCAGTTCAAGCAGCAGCGAAACCGTGATTACATGTAACATTGTTTCAGAAGACCCGCTAGTACTTAGTACGAACGAAGACGGCATAAAATCCACAAGCACAATTGAACTGAAGGACAAAAGGCTTGTCGAGACCGTCAAATTCGACACCGACGTTCCCTCTCAAGCCTGTCAGACATACAAGAACGACACCGACTACGGCGACGTTTCCTGCTCCGGAAAAACCATCAAGGCCATAAGCAGCATGGAATTGACCGAAAGCGAATTCGAATCCATCGAGAATGCATTCAGAAGGCAATGCAAACAAGTAAACTGACAAGACGGCATGGTCTAGCATTTTTGAAGTGTAAATATTTCAAAACAAAAAATCCCGCTTTTTGCGGGATTTTTTTGATGTAGAGCAACTAACAACGTTTATTCAACGCAAGGGCAACAGACGGGGAATGTATCCTTTTTTTCAGTTTATTTTAAACGCAGCACAACAAAAAAGGAGCACACATGAAATCCAAAAAATTAGGCTTGGCCATCCTCATCGGCGCAGCATTCGCATTCACCGCTTGTGAAGACGTGGCTTCAGCAGCCGCAGCAGCTACCGAACCGGAAGTTCAGAACTCTGACGCATCCGGCACAGACACCGCTGCACCGGACAATGCAGCAACTCCTACAGAAGATTCTCAGGCAGCTCCGGCCACCGATACTTCGGCACCGGCTACCGACACGGCTCCGGCTGCTGACACCCCGGCACCGGCCACCGACACGGCCCCGGCCGCAGACACTCCGGCTGCCGACACCCAGGCACCGGCCACCGACACGACTCCGGCTGACGCAGGAACCACACCGGCTACAACTCCGGATGCAGGCACCACGCCAGATGCAGGAACCTCCACAACACCGGACGCAGGAACCACTCCGGGCGGCGACATGGGCGGCATGGACTGGAGCCAGATGGGCGGCGGCGACATGGGCGGCATGGGCGGCATGGACTGGAGCCAGATGGGCGGCGGTGACATGGGCGGCATGGGCGGCATGGACTGGAGCCAGATGGGCGGCGGTGACATGGGCGGCATGGGCGGCATGGACTGGAGCCAGATGGGCGGCGGCGACATGGGCGGCATGGACTGGAGCCAGATGGGCGGCGGTGACATGGGCGGCATGGGCGGCATGGACTGGAGCCAGATGGGCGGCATGGGCGGCGACATGGGCGGCATGGACTGGAGCCAGATGGGTGGCTTCGGCGGCGACATGGGCGGCTTTGACATGAGCCAGATGGGTGGCATGGGCGGCGACATGGGCGGTTTCGACATGAGCCAGATGGGTGGATTCGACATGAGCCAGATGGGCGGCATGGGCGGATTCTAACTCTCTCCCCAAATCCTTAACTAAAGAGAAATCCCCCTTTCGGGGGATTTCTTTTTTTATAAGTCCTTGTAACGAACTAGCTTTCGATGTGCACCTAATCCTTCCCGGATTAGATCGTGCAATTTCGCTTCCATCCGCGGGAAATCAGAAGGATGGATTGCAAGCCGAGGGACCCCCACCGGGATCTTAAAAATCATCCTTCCCCAAGCAAAAGCCAAGTTTTCGAGCGCACGCGGAATACCGGCGAAACTCGCCACCGGCGACAAGTAGCGCCGGCCCTTTACCGTCGTCATTGACCAGCGGTCTTCGTACAACATTTTCGCGGCATGCACCTGCGACGGCAAGTAAGCGTTACTGTACCAAGTCGGCGGAACAAAAGCAACCGGATACTCGGCGGATTCTTGGAACAATTGGCGCCACGCATTAATCCCGGCTTGCAGCAGGCGCGAGGACTCGTATTCGCTCAAACCCGCAAACTCGGCCTCACCGTGAGTGAGGTTCATGCCGATGAGCCCCATGTAGCTGCGGCCCTGGCTGAACTCGGCCCGGTGTTTGTAACCGTGAAGAGCAAGCTCGAAGCCCTCCGCCTTCAGGCGGGCGAGCGTGTCGCGAAAGCCCTGGATTTCTTCAGAAGAGGCCTTCTCCGTATCCGGGATGACAAGCACGCTGAAGGGCGCACCCGCCAAGTCCTTGAGTTCCTCGAGAATCGGGGCCACCTTCTGGTAGTTCCAGACACTGAAATCGTGAAAGCAAAGGAGAAATTTGTTAGCCATATCAATGAAAATAGTAAAAGGTTGCAAGCAACGAGGCTTGAGGTAGCTCGTAAAATCGCTTTGAGTTATGATTTGCTACATTTTTTCTACTATGTTCGAATCCATCATCTTGGGCCTGTTGCAGGGCCTCGCCGAATTTCTCCCCATCTCCAGCTCCGGACACCTCGTTCTGGGGCACGAACTTTTAGGCATGAACGAAGCGGGCATGTTCTTCGACATCATGCTCCATGCCGGGACGCTCCTTTCCATCTTCGTCGTGTTCCACAAGAAGATTACCGACATCATCGTGGGCTGCATCCGCCGCAATTCCGAGCAGCTCAAGGAAGCGGGCTACATCATCCTCGCCTCCATCCCCACGGCAATGATTGGCCTCGGATTCAAGGACTTGCTCGAAGGCCTGTTCGAAAACCCGCGCGCCGTGTGCGTCGCCGAACTCTTCACCGGCATTCTGCTTTTCACTTCGCAGTGGGGCCCCACGGGCGCCAAGCATCCGGATAACGAAGGCGTCAAGATGAACTGGTGGCGCGCCCTCGTGACCGGTACCGTTCAGGGCATCGCCTGCATCCCGGGCATCAGCCGCAGCGGCTCCACCATCAGCGCGATGATGTTCATGGGCGTGAACCGCAAGTACGCTGGCGAATTCAGCTTCCTCATGAGCATTCCCGCCGTAGGCGGAGCTGCACTCCTCGACGTCATCAAGTGGGCTAAATGCCAGAGCGTCGAGAAGGTCGCCCAGATGGCTCTCGAGAACCCGGAAAAGGCAGCCAAGTGCGCCGACGCCGGAAGCTTCACACCGGAACTCCTGGTGGGCATGGTCGTCGCCTTTATCTTCGGCGTCATCGCCCTCAAGTGGCTCATGAACTTCGTGCAGAAGGGCAAGTTCCAGCACTTCGCCTGGTACGTCTGGGCCGTGGGTATCCTCGGACTGATCTTCATCTAATAGTGCCGGTTGGCACGGTTCTTGCGATATACTCCGCGAAAACATAGCGGAGACGTATATTTTGTTTCATTTTGAAACATTATATTTGCATTTCCGATTCAAATTTGAACAAAGGACGTAAAATGGCAACAGAAAAGATGGAGTTCCAGACCGAAGTTCGCGACATGCTGAACTTGATGATCAATTCCCTTTACAGCAACAAGGAAATCTTCCTGCGCGAGCTCGTCTCGAACGCGGCGGACGCACTCGACAAGCGCCGTTTCCTCTCGCTCTCGAACGCCGACTTGCTCCCGATGGGCACTCAGCTCCGCATCGACATCTCAGTGAACAAGGAAGGCAAACGCCTCGTTGTCGAAGACAACGGTATCGGCATGAACAAGGAAGACTTGATTAACTGCCTCGGTACCATCGCCCGTAGCGGCACCAAGAACTTCATCAAGAACCTCAAGGAAGGCGACAAGGGCAGCGTCGATCTCATCGGCCAGTTCGGTGTGGGTTTCTACTCCGTGTTCATGGTCGCCAAAAAGGTCGAAGTGCTGACGCTCAAGGCTGGCGAGAAGCAGGGTTACCTGTGGGCCTCCGAAGGCACCGGCGACTTCGAGATTTCTGAAGCACCGCTCGACAAGGTCGGCACCAAGATTACTTTGTACCTGAAGGAAGACGAAGACGCCGAAGACTTCGCCAGCGAATGGAAGATCAAGGACATCGTCCAGAAGTACAGCGGCTTCGTGAGCTACGGCATCTACTTCCACCCCGAAGCCACCAAGAACGACAAGGGCGAACTCGAAGAAAAGCCCGAAGAACGCCTGAACGAGAAGCAGGCCTTGTGGCGCCAAAGCGAAAAGGAAGTCACCGAAGAACAGTACAAGGATTTCTACAACGTCATCAGCCACGAAGCCGACGAACCGGCAGCCTGGAGCCACAGCCACGCCGAAGGTTCCCAGGAATTCTGGAGCCTCGTGTACATTCCGTCGAAGGCCCCGTTCAACATCTGGCACAACGACGCCCTGCACGGCCTCAAGCTCTACGTGAAGAAGGTCTTTATCATGGACGACTGCAAGGACTTGCTGCCGCCGTGGCTCCGCTTTGTGCGCGGCGTGGTCGATAGCGAAGACTTGCCGCTGAACGTGTCTCGTGAAATCTTGCAGAACAACAAGATCATCACGAACATCCGTAAGCACGTCATCAAGAAGGTGCTCGATACCTTGCAGAACATGGCCGACAAGGATGCCGCGAAGTACAACGCCTGGTGGCGTGAACTCGGCATGGTCCTTAAGGAAGGCTTCTACATGAACTGGGAACATCTTGACGAACTCAAGAAGTTGCTCCGTTTCGAAAGCACCAAGACCGAAGGCGACGCTCTCGTGGGCCTCGACGAATACGTGAAGCGCATGCCGGAAGGCCAGAAGGAAATCTACTACCTCATCGGCGACAAGAACGCCGTGAAGTCTAACCCGATGCTCGAAGCCTTCAAGGCGAAGGGCTACGAAGTGCTGCTCATGAGCGACGGCATCGACGAGTTCATGATGTCTAGCCTCCAGGAATTCGGCGACAAGAAGTTCCATGACATCGCCCGCGGCGACGTGGACTTCGAAAAGACCGAAGATGAAAAGAAGGCCGAAGAAGCCAACAAGGGTATCTTCAAGGGCCTCTGCGAAGACTTGCAGAAGATTCTTGACGAAGACATCAAGGAAGTCCGCGTGTCCAGCCGCCTCAAGGATAGCCCCTGCTGCCTGGTGACCAGCGAAGACGCGATGAGCGCCCAGATGGAACGCATGATGAAGGCCATGGGCCAGAAGAACTTGCCGAAGAGCAAGCGCATCCTGGAAATCAACCCGACGCACCCGATTTGCGAAATGCTCAAGAAGAAGGCAGAAGCGAAGGAAGACCTGGGCGACTGGCCGAAGGCCCTCTACGGCCAGGCATTGCTTGCCGAAGGCTCCCCGCTCCCGAATCCCGCCGAGTATGTCGCAGCGATTACCAAGCTGCTGACCGCTTCTGTGAAGTAAGGCCTTAAGCATCATCTTGAGGCGCTCCGCGCCGAAAGATCCTGCCATTGTTTATCGACAAGACTTTACTGGATGCTTCAGCCCTTACGGGCTTCAGCATGACGATTAGCACACAGAAAAAGACCACGATTCACTCGTGGTCTTTTTGCATTTCTGCAAAGTGTGTCTTATTTATCGTCTTGAACGCAGCGGACAGAAAGCCCATAGAACACATTGTATCCATGCAGGTCCGCATAGCCGACGCTGTAGTTCAAGCTCACGCAGTTCGCACGATAGGAACTGTACTCAGTAGAACTCCAAAAGAACGCAGAGTTGCCCTCGTCGTCGTACTTTCCACGGTCGAACAAGCCGCCAGCAGGCAACGCCGAGAACGCGTAGGCATCTACACCGTCGCCGCTATGATCAGCACCTTTGCCGCTATCGTTCCAGCCGCTAATAGATTTGAGCATCTTACCAGCATCGCGCCAAATCCCATCATGTATTCCACCCACCGCTGCGAAAAGTCTTTCCCATTCCGTCGAATCCGGTAAGTGCCAGCCGCTTGGGCAAACGCCACGCACTGGATAGGTTGGCGAGCAAATACGGCCATCGCCGCAACCCTTGCCGTTCGTGCTCCATGTGCCAGCACTGTCCATCGCGGCAGCCCATGTGTAAAGGCGACCGTACTTAGAGCAGTATTTAGCAGAATCGTTATAGCAATAAGAGTTTGGTGTTTCCAAATTAAGGTTCTCCGCCATCCAAACCTGATTACCAATTTTCACAGTCTTGTAAGTTTGGCCATCGCGTTCATCCACCAGCTCGCCATCAGAACTCCCCGATTTTGCAGACGAAGAAGACTTCGCACTTGACGACGATTCCGTCTTCACGCTTGACGACGATTCCGTCTTTTTGCTGCTAGAAGACTTTGCAGAAGAAGCGGGTGCAGAGTCCATAATGCAACGGACCGACATTGCGTTATCCATGTACTCTCCACTAAGGATTGCGTCTGCCCAGACATTCTTCAACAACAAACTAAACGCATGATCGAGCAGAATTCCACCGTCACTAAGCCTAGTTGAAGTTTTTATATCCTCCGTAGATGTCCAAAAATATGCAAGAACTTTATCACCGATAAAATCGTACGATTCAATGTTTCCAGTGACAACTACGCCGCTTAAATTATCCTCTTTTCTGTAGCCTCCTGGGAGTGCGGTCCAGCCATAATCATCCGTGCCGACCGTTTCCTTTTTCTCGAATTTCCAGCCATCTACAGACTTGAGCTTTATTCCAGCGCTGTCTGCGCCGCCGACTGTTTTTAACAATGTTTCGAATTCAGTCTTAGAGGGCAAGTGCCATCCATCGGGGCAAACCTCCGTTGCGACATCCCACTTGTAAAGGCGACCGTACGTATTACATAATCCCGGATGACTATTTTGCTTGGACGAAGGTTCTTCGCCAAAGCAGTAACTAAGCCCTGATTTATAATTCAAATTTTCCGCCATCCAGACCTGGTCTCCGATTTTTACGGTCTTGTAGGTCTTGTTATTGCGCGGGTCCGTCATGGTGTTGTTTTCCTCGTCGTATATGGCCTTGGTGTCGCGCGCACTTGAAGACGATTTCGCGGACGAAGAAGACTTTGCAGAACTTGACGAGCCCTTTTTGCTCGTCGAAGACTTCGCCTTGCTGCTGCTCGAGTTTGCGGAAGGAATTTTCTTCACGCAGCGAACGGAGAACGATTCTTCTGGGCTAGAGTTGATTATATCGATTTCATCCAAATCGCCAATCAAATTGACGATGAACGTATCACTGTACAAAATTCCTTTAGTACCCCAGAAAATAGCCCATTTACCTTCGCCGTCGAATTTTCCGTCATGATTCAAAGCTCCAGCCGGGAGCGCAGCAAAGGAATAATCATCCGTGCCATTGCCGTTATCTTCCCAACCGCTTTTCGACTTAAGCGCAAGTCCTGCCTTTGATAGCCCCCCAACATCTTCGATTAACATGCTCCAATCCAAAAACGTCGGCAGATGGAATCCGTCAGGACAAGCGTCATTGGCTTCGTCCCAAGTGTAAAGGCGGCCATACTTATCGCAATTGCTTTCTTTGTCTTTATAGCAGGAGCTGTTCTTCGTTTTGTAATTGAGGTTTTCGGCCATCCAGATTTGCTCGCCAATCGTCACGGTCTTGTACTTCTGTTCGTCGCGAGAATCCTTTAACGTGCCGCTTTCGATATCGTCTGCACTTATTGCGCTGCTGGATTTTCCAGAATCGCCCTTCTTGCTGCTGCTGGACACCGGTTCGTCCGGGCTTGCCGACGAGGAATCGTCCCCTCCGCATGCAGCGAACAGGAATGCGGACATGACGCACATTGCGAATATCTTTTTCATCCAATCCTCCAAGAAGCACATTGAATATTTCTTTTAATGTAAGAAAAAGAAGTAGTAACGTCAAGGAAAAAGCCCCCAGCAATGCAGGGGCATGTGAAGTTGTATCATATGAGAGGGGGAGGCTTTACTGCGTCACGAGCTTGACAATCAATGCGACAAGGCCGCCAACGGCAACTCCGGCAATCACGACCAAAGCGATTAGCATCCACTTGAGATACTTTGCCAGACGCACCGTCAAGGCTCCCTGATCCTTTGCAAATTGCTGGTAGAGGTTCAGTGCGGCCATCGCAGTGAAACCAAAGTCGTCAAGCCAGCCCAACACGGGAAGCGCATCCGGGACCGCATCAATGGGAGACATGTCGTAGGCGAGCGCAACCATCGCAATCAAGACAGAAAGAGCCTTCCACACGACGGAGACTCCATTCTGTTCTTTCTCCGCGCCCTTGTTCCTGCGATCAGAACGTTTGTCCATCTCGCTCATGTCGTGAACTTCAACGTCTTCAAAAACTTTACCTTTGCGCATTGCAACCTCTACAAAACCTCTTTAGAATATATAAAATGCCGTACAATAAGTACGGCAAAGAAAATGTAACGTAGTATTGCGCCGATTAGCGAACGTTCTTACCCGTGGTAGAGGTTACCGGACTGGTAATTCGGTTCTGTGGTCAGGTTCACACCGAGGCGGCGGAACACGCCCACGTCCACCTGCGAGAGAATCACGCTGGAATGCACTTCGCAGTGGCGCAGTTCCGGCAACTTCTCAAGGGCGATTTTCGCGTTGTAGTCCGTGAGGGCACAGACGGAGAGCGCCACGAGGGCCTCGTCCATGTGCAAGCGCGGGTTCCTGTGGCCAAGCTGCTTCGTCTTCAGGTTCTGAATCGGCTCAATCACCATCGGCGAAAGCAGACGCACTTCGTCGGGAATCTTTGCGAGGTGCTTGAGTGCGTCAAGCAGCATGGCAGAAGAAGCGCCCAAAAGCGAAGATGTCTTCGCCGAGATGATGGCACCGTCGTTCAGCTGGATAGCAACCGCCGGGCCACCGGTCTGTTCGGCCTTTTCCACGGCAGCGGCGATCACGGGGCGGTCAGCAGTGCTAATCTGCGCCTGCTCCATGATAAGTTCCTGCTTGTAAATCTGGTCTTTTTCCGCATTGCCCTTGCGCACATCGCAAAGCGAGTTGTAGTAACGGCGGATGATTTCCTGGCGCGCGGCCTCGCAAACGGCGTCGTCATCGACAATGCAGTTGCCGGCCATGTTCACGCCCATGTCCGTGGGGCTCTTGTACGGGGATTCACCGAGAATGCGCGTAAACAGAGCGTTCAGCACCGGGAAAATTTCCACGTCACGATTGTAGTTGATGGTCGTCTTCCCGTAAGCTTCCAGGTGGAACGGGTCGATCATGTTCACATCGTTCAAGTCGGCAGTAGCGGCCTCGTAAGCGAGGTTCACCGGGTGCTTCAGCGGAATGTTCCAAATCGGGAACGTCTCGAACTTGGCGTAGCCAGCCTTCACGCCGCGCTTGTTTTCATGATAAATTTGCGAAAGGCACACGGCCATCTTTCCACTCCCGGGGCCCGGGGCGGTCACCACGACGAGTTCGCGGGTAGTTTCAACAAATTCATTCTTGCCATAACCGTCGTCGCTTACAACCAAAGGAATGTTGCTCGGGTAACCGGCAATCGGATAATGGCGATAGACCTTGAGGCCAAGTCCTTCCAGCTTCTTCTGGTAAGCAATGGCGCTCGGCTGTTCCTGCCAGCGGGTCAGCACCACAGAGCTCACGTACAGGCCGTAGCCACGGAAGGCGTCGATCAGGCGGAGCACGTCCTGGTCGTAAGTAATGCCGAGGTCGCCGCGGACCTTGTTCTTCTCGATGTCGCCCGCATTGATGGCGATAATGACTTCGGCCTTATCTTTCAGCTTTTCGAGCATGCGGATCTTGCTATCCGGAGCAAAGCCCGGCAACACACGTGATGCGTGATGGTCGTCGAACAGTTTTCCGCCGAATTCCAGGTAAAGCTTTCCGCCGAACTTAGCAATGCGTTCCGCAATCTTTTCGGACTGCATCTTGAGGTACGCCGCGTTATCAAAACCTACTTTGAACATCTTTCTTTTCGCCTTCAGACAATCTTAAAATTAACCACACAAAAATAAAAAAAATGGGGAAAACCTACAACAAAAAAAGCCCGCCGCATCGCTGCGACAGGCTCTTTAAAATCGTCAATATGACAGGGCGCGATTACACGACCTTGGTCATACCAGACATACGGTCTCTCAACCAAGCGCCCACTTCTTCAACGGGGTGGTTGCGGATGTTCTTGTTTACCTTGATCAGTTCTTCGTTATCCACAGCGGTGGTCTTGCCTTCGCCGTAGATAGCGCCGATGTCGTCCTTCTTCACTTCGTTCTTCATGAAGTCGGCGAGCAGAGGCACGCACTTGTTGGCGAACA
>JAEEGG010008240.1_pt1 | contig 23708 bp, 18 predicted proteins | sample 9134161 | NCBI WGS metagenome assembly JAEEGG01 (sample SAMN16246543, study PRJNA631951) | gut metagenome | biome: gut microbiome; feature: rumen; material: CR-attached | host: Bos | place: Iran: Karaj | collected 2018-10
AAATAAAAAAGGTCCGGATTAGCTTATCTGGACCTATTTTGTTAAAACACGAAAGTATCACATGAAAACAGTGCCAAACGGAACCGTCCCCAATGGTACTGTTTTAAGCGAGCTTAGCGATGTGAGCGCAGAGCTTTGACTTGAGGTTAGCGGCCTTATTCTTGTGGATGAGCTTGGTCTTAGCCAGCTTGTCCAGCATCTTCTGAACCTTAGGATAGGTTGCAGCAGCCTCCTCCTTGTTGGTCATGGCGCGAAGCTGACGAACTGCATTACGCATTGTCTTTGCATAATAACGGTTGTGAAGTCTTCTCTTCTCGCTCTTTCTGATAGCCTTCAAGGCTGATTTGTGGTTTGCCATTATAACAACTTTTTATTTTGAATTTTACTATTTTGTAGCGCGTATGAGAGTCGAACTCATCTTGCAAGAATGAAAATCTTGAGTACTAGCCGATATACGAACGCGCCATCCTTTCCGGTAAGCCTATAGAGGCCACCCTATAAAGCGGATGCAAAAGTAGTTACATTTTTCCAAACCGCAAACAATCTCCACAAAATTTTGCCTATTTTTGTTCTCAGATCAACTGCAGTAGGCAATTTGAAAAATGTGGCAACAGGAGCAAGGTATTCTGATAGGAGCCGTGCGGCATAATGACCGGACATGCGTGGCACGGATATTCACACTGACACATGGTATGGTTCCGTTCGTGTGGTTCCTGTCAAAAAGCGGAAAGAACGCAGCCCGCAACACTCTGCTGCAGCCTCTGACCCATCTGGATTTCCAGGCTGATTATATACCTACGGACAGCCTGCATCATCTCAAGGAGGCCAAGAATGCCTTACCATACAGGGACATACCGTTCAATCCCCGAAAAAGCGCCATTGCATTGTTCCTGTCTGAATTCCTGACTCATGCGCTGATTGATGAACAGAACAATCCCGGGCTGTACCGTTTCCTTAGCGAATCACTCCAATGGTTTGACAGTGCAGAGGAAGGCACTTACGCAAACTATCACATGGCGTTCATGATAGGAACGGCACGTCATATAGGAATCTGCCCCAATGTTGACGAATATACTCCCGGATGCGTGCTTGACATGCGTGACGGCTGTTTCAGCCCCCTGTTACCCAAACACCCGGAATTTATTCCTGCAGAACTATCCTATAAGTTGCACATGCTTATGTGCAAAAGTTATGACCAGATGAACGACGCGCCCCTGACCGGTCAGGAACGCGTCATGATGCTTAATGCACTCAACAATTATTTTCGCCTGCACATACCCATGTTTCCTGTTCTCAAATCGATTGAGATACTGGAAACAGTCTTCAGTTAACTGGCACGCAATGCCTTTATCTCGTTAAGTCCGGTCAGATTACGCAGATAGGAAGGCGATGACTCAATCGCATCTATAAGCGTGTCATTGTCCAGATCCGCATCCGAGAACTCATAAAGATAGAGTTGTTTCTTGTCAACGCGGTCTCCGTAAATCCTCTCTATCTCGGTATCAATCTCCTCTTCCGACTCCTCCTCCATCATGGGAATGCTCTCCATCCCGAATCCGGTAGCAAGAACGGTAATCTTGACCTCATCAGTAAGGCTGTCGTCATTGGCAAGACCCCATATAACTTCAATATTCTTGTCCTCAAACTTATCCATGAAATGACGCACCTCATTCATCTCGTCAAGCATCAGCTGATGTTCGGCCTGGTTACTCTGGTAGATGTTGAACAGAATCTTCTTGGACTTGTGAATGTCATTGTTATACAGAAGCGGAGATTTCATGGCTGCATCAAATGCCTGGTTCACGCGGTTCTCTCCACTGGCTACGCCGGTACTCATTATGGCTACGCCACCGTTACTGAGAATCTTCTTCACGTCACGGAAGTCAAGGTTTATGATACCTCTGATGGTAATGAGTTCGGCTATGCTCTTGGTTGCGGTAGTCAATGTCTCGTCGGCATGCTTGAAACCTGTAGCCACACTCTTGTCAGGATATATTTCAAGCAGTTTCTCGTTGCTTATGACCAACAAGGCATCCACATACTGTGACATGGCTTTCACACCCTTGAGCGCCTGCTTTATCTTGGGTCTCATCTCAAACTTGAACGGGATGGTGACAATACCCACTGTAAGCATTCCGCACTCCTTGGCACATCGTGCAATGACGGGAGCGGCACCGGTACCTGTACCGCCACCCATTCCGGCGGTTATGAATACCATCTGGGTGTCATCCTTGAACTGTGCCTTTATATCCTCTATGCTCTCCTCCGCGGCCTTGCGCGCCACTTCAGGGTCATTGCCGGCACCAAGTCCGTTGGTAGTCTGGCGACCCAGCTGGAGCTTAATAGGTATATCAGAATCCGCCAGTGCCTGCTGGTCAGTATTGGCAATCACAAATACAACGTCATGTATGCCCTCGCGATACATGTTCTTGACGGCATTGCCGCCACCGCCTCCCACGCCTATCACCTTTATTATCTTACGTGCCTCGGTAGGAAAATCAAACGGCAGTATTTCCTTCTCCTCAAAATCTTTAATATCCTGGTTCATAATCATTCACTTTTAAAGGTTATTGCGCAGAATCCAGTGTTTCCTGTTTCTCCTGTTCTTCCTGTGCCTTACGCTCCTTCTCCTCCTTCTCGCCGTCAAAGAAATCCTCGCCGGCATTCATCAGACTTTCATAGAAACGCTGGAACATGTTCTTTTTCTTCTTGCCGCCGATATACCCTGATCCTTCTTTTTCTTTCTGCTCTTTCTCCTTCTCCTGTTCGGCAGCCGCTATCATTGCCTGCTTCCGCTCTTCCTCTTCCTTGCGGTCCTTTTCCTCCTGAGCGCTCTCGCCTTCTTCAGTAAACAGGCTCTGCTGCACCACCTTGTCCTGATCCTCAGGAGTCAACTTGTCTATCTCATCCATCGGCTTGAGATCGCAGCAGTTTTCATCGCCCTTGGCCATTACAGACAACAGTGCCAGCTGTGAACCGTCACCGCGTTTCCAGCTCTGTTCATTCCATATTACGCCGCAGGCCGGCTCAATGGCCAAACGGGGTTTGCGCATGGAAGGCATGAGCTTGGCAAACACCTGGTCCAGCTGACGCAACTGGGAGCCGCCACCCGTAAGCACTATACCGGCATAGAGCACTTCGCTGTAGCCCGATGCCTTTATCTGTGCACATACATTGCGTATAATCTCCTCATTACGTGCTTCAATTATGTCACCTATCTCCTTGAGCATTACCTTACGGTCATTAAGCGTTATTGTCTCATCAGCATCCTGACTGCCTATCAGGTTACATAGTCCGTAGGTGCACTTGAGCTGCTCCGCCTGCTCTATCTCTATCTTAAGAACGGATGACAGGTCGCGTGTTATAAGAGAACTACCCAGCGGTATGACACGCAAGAAACGCATCAGGCCATTCTTATAAACTGATACCGTAGTGGTATCGGCACCATAATCTACCAGTGCGCATCCCTGCTGGCGGTCATCATCGGTTAGCACGGCGTCGGCCTGGACCATCGGAGCCACGTATCCGTCCAGAATCTGGACCTGAGCCGTACGGAAGCATTGTCCAATATAGTCTGCAACCTGTTTCTTGAGCAGTATGTTCAGGTAATTGCCTTCAAGTGAACGGCAGGCCACACCCATGGGATCGGTCTCTGTACCGCGCTTGTTGTCAACGACATATTCCTGAGACTCCTGGAACAGGTTGACATATCCGTCATACTCTATCTCGCTGCACTGCTGGAACATGTCGTCTATAACCTCCTGACTTACCACAGTCTCTTCATCAAACTTATGCTCAACCCTGCTTATCACAGACCTGAGTCCTTTTGCGTTATATCCTACATAAACCTTCTCTATCCGTGTGGAAAGAATGGTGTCCAGTCTGCCAACCACCTCGGCAATGGCGTTGGCTGTCTTGTCCAGATTATAAACAGCTCCATGCCTTATGCATGAAGACGAGGGAGTCCAGGCGTATGCCAGGACCTTGAGTGAACCGTCGGCCTTGATCTGGCCGGCCACACCTGAGATCTTGGATGAACCAAGCTCAATAGCAACAATCACTTTGTCGTTTTCCATTTATCCCTTTATCGTTTTTTACAAACAACCTGATTATCGTACGCCACGCTAATGGTACGATACTTGTTCCAACCCACGTTGTCCAGACCTTTCTCATAGAAATTCATAAGACGGTCCAGCTTGTTCTCCACATCATCGGCAGTGCCAAGTACAAGCAGATGGTCTCCTACTCTTGGCACAAGCTGTATCTGCCCTTCTTTAGTCACGTCTATCTGCTCCACCTGGGCTTTCCAGAATTCAGATTCATCTATGGCACGGACCACTTTCAGAAGGTCTTCCGATGCAAAACGCCTGTCTATGTATCCGGTAGCAACAGGCAGTTGCACCGCGAGTGAATGCTGTGTCAGTATCTCGCCACGACTGTCCACATAGAAATCCTGCCCGTAGCTGTTGAGTACCCTCACCATAGGTATCTTGCTTGACAGGTTTATCCTGACCTTGTCACCACCGGTCTTGTAACATTGCGCCGATCCCACAAGCGGATGCTGGGCAAGAGCGGACTCAATGGAGATGACATCAACCCTGTCAAGAGGCTTACCTACAGGATCCAGCATTTTTTCCTTAAGCAAATCCAGGATCATCTCCTCATCTATCATGTCAGAATGCAGGCTGTCCGTTATATGCAGGTCCACCCCCTTGCATATACGGATATCCTCATGCCTGTCGGTCATACCCATCAGGGAGAATGCCAGATATCCGGCTATGAGAACAACTGATAATATGGAAAGAATCTTCTTGAACACCTGTCTTACTTTAATATCTCTGTTATAGAATCAACATAATCTTCCAGATCGCCTGCACCCAGTGTTACCAGAACCTGTACATCATCCTTGATGGACCTGACCGTATCAAGCACCTGGCTGCGTGATATTATACCCTTGCACACGCCAGGTTTCATATTGTCAGCCAGCAGACTGCTTGTCACGCCTGGGATAGGCTGTTCACGTGCGGGATATATCTCCAGCAGCCAAACCTCATCAAACAACGAGAGACTGTCGGCAAACTCATTGTAGAAATCCCTTGTGCGGGTATAGAGATGTGGCTGGAATATGCAGGTTATCTTACGGTCCGCATAGAGCTTGCGCAATGAGAGGGCACACTGACGTATCTCTTCCGGATGGTGGGCGTAATCGCTCAAATATACCTTTTCATCATTCTTTACATGAAAGTCAAAACGGCGGTCGCATCCGCGGAAACTGGCCATGCGGTCACGTATCACCTCATCCTGTGCTCCGCTCAGTTGAGCCATTGCCATAGCCGCCACCGCATTCTCCACATTTATCGGAATGGGTACGCCCAGTTCCACATCGGCAATACTTCCCAATGGTGACACATAGTCAAACTTAAGTTCACCGTTACCTATCCTGATATTGGTTGCATGGAAATAACCCTCATCCAGGCCGTAAGTGTACAGGTTCACGCCTTTCTGCAGCTGTGGCATGATCTTGTCGGCCAGCCCTACGTGCAGTATCAGGTCTCCGCCCGGCTTAATTAGCGACGTATATTTGCGGAAACTCTCCACATAAGCATCGTACGTGCCGTATATGTCAAGATGGTCGGCATCGACGGCAGTTATCACTGAACGCAACGGAGTAAGATGATGGAACGAGCGGTCAAACTCATCAGCCTCAATAACCACACGCCGGCTATCCCTGCTTATCATGAGATTACTTCCGATGTTCTTCAGTATTCCGCCCAGGAATGCGTTACAGCCCTCCTCGGTTCCGTCAAGTATATATGCAATCATAGACGATGTGGTGGTCTTGCCATGTGTACCGGCCACACAAAGGCCATCCAGTGAACGGGTCAGAGTTCCCAGCACCTGAGCACGTTTCTGAACGTCAAAACAGTGGATGTTGAACCACCGCAAAATACGGTTGTCGGCTGGAATGGCCGGGGTATATACCACGAGCGTCGAATCAGGATCCCTGAAACAGTCATCAATCTTGTCAACATCATCCTCAAAACCTATCACTGCACCCTCTTTTATCAATGCCGACGTAAGTTCTGTAGATGTCCTGTCATAACCGCCCACCTTGCATCCGCGTGCAAGGAAATAGCGCACCAGGGCACTCATCCCTATGCCTCCTGCGCCAACGAAATAGACTGACGTTATATCATCAAGCTTAAGTGCCGTGCCTCCGTATCCTGCCAGTTTGAGAACCTCATGCGCAATAATCTCGGCCGAATCATGATATGCCAGCTTAAGAATGTTTCCTTGCAGCTGCTCCAGACGAGCCGTATCCTTGACCAGGTCCACTGCGGCAGGAATAAGCTCCCTGCGTGCATCCACATCACGGATATGGACTGCAGCGTCCTTGTCGGCCAGCGCCAGGGCATTCTTTGTCTGATGGTCCTCGGCCACATTGGGTGACGGCACCAGGATCACAGGCTTGCCAAGCAGACACAGCTCCGAGATTGTGCCCGCACCTGCACGTGAAATCACGAGGTCGGCGGCAGCGTATGCCAGATCCATATCCTGAACAAACTCCGTGGGGAACAGGTTCTCCACTGGTTGCAGCCCGGCCAGACGCTGTTTCATCTCCTCAAAGTAGAACTTTCCTGTCTGCCATACAAACTGGACATCATCCGACATGCGCATCAGGTCCAGGTTTGCCATCACGCTTTCATTCAGTGTGCGCGCGCCCAGACTGCCGCCTACAATGAGAACAATGCGTTTGGAAGGATCAAGCCCCATCTTCCTGGCAGCCTCCTTACGGGTTATGCCACCTTTAGTCAAGGTGGGGCGTACAGGGTTACCTGTCTTGATAATCTTGTCGGCGGGGAAGAAACGCTCCATCCCGTCGTATGCCACACATATCTTATCGGCTTTTTTGGCCAGAATCTTGTTGGTCACACCCGCATATGAGTTCTGCTCCTGAAGCAGCGTGGGAATACCCATCTTGCCTGCAATCCTCAATGTAGGCCCGCTGGCGTAACCGCCCACACCAACAGCTACCATAGGCTTGAACTGACGTATTATGCGACGTGCCATAATCTGGCTGCGCATGATCTTGAACAGCACCGCAATGTTCTTTAAAGGATTCTTACGGTCAAACCCACAGATAGGAAGTCCCTTTATCTCGAATCCCGCCTGCGGAACACGCTGCATCTCCATACGCCCCTGAGCACCCACAAACAGTATCTCCGCATCGGGGTTAATAGCCTTTATGGCATGGGCAATTGAAATGGCGGGGAAGATATGTCCTCCTGTACCGCCTCCACTTATGATGATTCTTGGTTTTGCCTCCATATGTAAAGTCAATTGTTTTCGTCAAATGATTCGTTGCCGTCTATCGGTGCAGGCACCTCAGTCTCCATCCCCAATACCTGATCACCGTTAGCCTCCCTGTCCAATGTATTGCTGATACCCAGAAGCATACCAATACAGCCGCTGGTCATAAGGACTGATGTACCTCCTTTGCTTATAAGCGGCAGAGGCTGACCGGTCACAGGGAACAGCCCCACTGCCACCGACATGTTTATGAATGCCTGTAATCCTAAGAGCATACCCAATCCCATTGCCAGATAGGCCGGATATTTCTCCTTGCACCTGGTGGCTATACGTCCCACCCTGAACAGCAAGACTATATATACCAACATCACAAATATGCCGCCCACCATGCCAAGCTCCTCTATTATGATAGCGTAGATGAAGTCACAACTGGCCTCCTGCAGATAGTCGCGTTCATCGGAATTGCCGGGTCCCTTACCCAGTATGTTGCTTGTGGCTATCGCGATATTGGCATGTGTCTCCTGAGGTTTTTCAGGTGCCACAGTCCTTGCATAATCATATGCGGTAGGATCACCTTCGCTGCCCGGCTGGAAGAAATCCTGCAATCTGGCCTGCCATGTGGTGGCACGTGACGGTATTATCCTGGAATCGCGTATGGTCTGAGCCGGAACAAACAGCAGTATTACCACGGCTACCACTCCTGCCGCAACCACCACTCCGGTCAAGGCCAGCATTCGTCTCCATGCTATGCCGCCCAATATCATCATAACGAATATCACCCCGGCCAGCAACACTGCTGTTGAAAGGTTCTCACCCACAATAAGCAGACACACCAGCCCGGTCAGGGCCATTATCTTCCAGAACGTGTTGGACTGGCTCAGCGGATCGTCCTGCTTCAGTTTGGAGAGCCAGTAAGCTACCGCCATGATAACGCCTATCTTGCCCAGTTCCGACGGCTGCAACTGGAAAAAACCCATGTTAATCCAGCGTTCGGCACCCGATGAGCTTGCACTTTGTACTGAAAGGTAAGCCAGCAGTATGACAGACAGCGGAACCAGCAATACCGGGAACAGCTTATACCACTTATAATGGAGCAGGTGCACCAAGTACATACCCACCAAACCTATGCCAAGATGCACAGAATGAGATATGATAGGTGTCAGGAAACTCTCCTTGCCGAAAGTGAGACGACTGCTCGCACTGAACACCTCTACCAATGATATGGCGCACAGGACGAACACCATTGCCCATATGGTTCGGTCTCCGTTAAGCAGTTGCCTGCGTTTGGGTTTGTCCTCGGTACTCTCCATAATCCTCTATTATAAAGCTCTTACACAAGCCTTGAACTGGTCGCCGCGGTCCTCGTAGCTTTTGAACAGGTCAAAGCTGGCGCAACAGGGACTCAGCAAGACTATCTCACCTTTATGAGCCATCCTGTAAGCAGCATCCACGGCATCCTTCATAGACTGGACGTCGGCCACCGGAAGACCGAACCCGTCAAAGAAGCCGTGCAGTTTCTCATTATGCAGACCCAGATAGACCAGGCCGCAGCACTTTTCGCGCACCAAGTCGGCTATCTCGTTGTAGTCATTACCCTTATCCTTGCCACCAAGTATCAGGACGCACTTTACAGGCATGCTCTGCAAAGCATACCAGCAACTGTTCACGTTAGTAGCCTTGGAGTCGTTTATAAAGTCTATCCCATTCACTCTGGTCACACGCTCCAGACGGTGCTCCACCCCCTGGAATGTCTGCAGAGCCTTACGTATGGTATCACTTCTTATACCCGCAATATTGGCCGATATACCGGCAGCCATTGAGTTGTACAGGTTATGCTTACCCGTAAGTGCCAGCGACTCCTGCTCCATATTGAAGGCGTACGGTTTATTGAAGTATAGTGTCCCGTCCTCAACATATGCCGCCAGATCTTCCCTCTTGGCTTCGGCAAAAGGATATAGAGTAGCCTTGAGTCCGTACCTCTTGAGCTCACGGGTTATGATGGGATCATCGCTCCAATAGACAAACGCATCATCCTTGGTCTGGTTGCGGATAACCCTCATCTTGGCATCCACATAGTTCTGCATCTCATGGTCATAACGGTCCAGGTGATCCGGGGTTATGTTCATGAGTATGGCAATATCGGCCTTGAAATCATACATGTTGTCCAACTGAAAACTGCTCAGTTCTATCACATAGTAGTCAAAGCTTTTCTCGGCCACCTGCCAGGCCAGACTGCTGCCTATATTACCGGCCAGACCCACGTTCATGCCTGCCATCCTGAATATATGGTATATGAGAGACGTGGTGGTTGTCTTGCCGTTGGATCCTGTAATGCAAATCATCTTGGCATTGGTATAACGGCCTGCAAACTCTATCTCCGATATTATGGGAGTGCCCTGTGCCATGAGTTTCTGTATGATGGGAGCCTCCTTGGGAATGCCCGGACTCTTTATTACCTCGTCGGCAGCCAGGATACGTTCCTCCGTATGCTGTTTCTGTTCCCATTCTATGCCGCGTCTTTCCAGCTCTGAACGGTAATAATCCTTTATCTCCGACAGGTCAGAGACAAACACTTCAAAGCCTTTGGTCTTAGCCAGTATGGCGGCTCCCGTGCCGCTCTCGCCTGCTCCTAAAACTACAATCTTCTTTGCCATTTTTGGTTATCTTATCTTCAAGGTCAATATTGTAAGTGCCGCAAGACCTATGCTTATGATCCAGGTCCTGAGCGTTATCTTGGTCTCAAACTGAAGCTTGTTGTCATTACCCTGAAACTTTACCGTGCTCCCGGGATCTGTTTTAAGAACCTGCTCCATGCTTGTTCGGTAATGGTCATGTATAGGCGTACGCTTCCATATGCGCTGGTGAACCCCTTTGCGCTTGCCCATCTTATAGTAGAAACGCTGGCAGATTACTGACAGGCTCTCCACCAGGAATACGCCGCAGAGCATAGGCAAGAGCAGTTCCTTGTGTATGCACAGCGCGCACACGGCAATAATGCCGCCTATGGTAAGGCTGCCTGTATCGCCCATGAAAATCTGTGCCGGATATGAGTTGAACCACAGGAAACCTATAAGCGATCCCACGAACGCGCACAGATAGACCACCACCTCCTGACTGCCGGGAATATACATAAGGTCAAAATGGCTGGCAGTGACCACGTTACTGGACACGTATGCCAGAATACCCAGAGTCAGTCCTATAATGGCCGAATTGCCTGCCGCCATGCCGTCCATGCCGTCATTGAGATTTGAACCGTTTGATACGGCAGTCACTATGAATAGCGTCAGCAATACAAAGAAAATCCAGCCTGCCTGATACTTGGTCTTCTCGCCCAACCACCCGAAAGCGTCGGCATAGTTCAGGTTATGGTTCTTGAAGAAAGGAATTGTGGTACGTGTGGATTTTACATCGGGGGTTTTGACCACGATCTCAGTATTGTTCTCAATGCGGGTCTCCACCTTCTCGTTTATTACCACCTGTGGGCTGTAACGTAGCGTAAGCGCCACAATCAGGCCAAGCAGAAGCTGCCCCGACACCTTGAGCCAGCCGTTCAGGCCCTCCTTGTTCTTGCGGAACGTCTTTATGTAATCATCGGCAAAACCTATCACTCCAAGTATAATGGTGGTGATCAGCATGAGCCACATATAGACATTGCCCAAGTCACCTATGAGCAGGCATGGAACAAGTATGGCTACAATGATAATCACGCCTCCCATGGTGGGCACGCCTTTCTTGGTCACGCCGAACGGATCAAGTTTGGCGTCTCGCTGCGTTTCCGATATGTTCCTGCGCTTGAGCATATCAATGAAATGGCTTCCGAACCAGCATGATATCACGATCGATGCCACCAGGGCGAATATGGCCCTGAATGTGACATAACTGAACATTCCGCCACCTGGAATGTCTATCCCCACTCTCTTGAAGTATTCAAACAGCCAGTATAGCATCTATTTCCCGTTAAAATGATTCCCTAATAACCTCATGGTCGTCAAAATGGTGCTTGACTCCCTTTATCTCCTGATAATCCTCATGACCCTTGCCTGCCACCAGGATCACATCGCCAGCCTGCGCCATCATGCAGGCAGTACGTATGGCTTCACGGCGGTCTGCAATGGATATCACCTTCTGCATATCCTCTTTGGTGAGACCGGCCAGCATATCATTGATTATATCCTGCGGTTCCTCAAAGCGCGGGTTGTCCGATGTTATTATAACCCTGTCGCTGTACTTTACGCTCTCCTGCGCCATGAGCGGACGTTTACCTTTGTCGCGGTTTCCTCCGGCTCCAACCACTGTTATTATCTGACCCTTTCCGTCCAGCACATCGACAATGGTTGTGAGCACATTGGTCAGTGCATCGGGAGTATGGGCATAATCAACTATGGCTGTGAATCCCTTTGGTGAACGGATGGCGTCAAAACGTCCGTTTACCGGAGTGAGCGTACTCATTACCGTAAGCACTTCCACGGGGTCACGGCCCAGCATCACGGCTGTGCCATATACTGCAAGCAGATTGCTGGCATTGAACTTGCCTATAAAGCGCAGGAACGCCTCACGTCCGTTTATCTCCAACAGCATGCCGTCAAACCCGGATTCCAGCAGACGCCCCTTGAAGTCACTCATGCTGCGCAGAGAGTATGTCATTACCTTGGCCTTGGTGTTCTGTGCCATCACCAGGCCGTTCCTGTCATCCAGATTCGTAACCATGAATGCATCCTTGCCAAGTCCGTCAAAGAACATCTTCTTGGCCTTGAGATAGTTCTCCACTGTCTTATGGTAATCCAGGTGGTCACGGGTAAGGTTAGTGAATATTCCTCCTGCATACTTGAGTCCGCCTATGCGTTTCTGTACTATGGCATGTGAGCTGCACTCCATGAATACGTACTTGCAACCCTCATCGGCCATACGACCTAACAGACGGTTCAAGGTAACGGCATCGGGGGTGGTATGATCGGCAGGTATAGGCTCACCGTCAATATAGTTGCACACTGTCGAGAGCAGACCGGCCTTGTATCCGAACTTACGGAACATATTATACAACAAGGTTGCAATAGTGGTCTTGCCGTTTGTTCCGGTCACACCCACCAGCTTGACCTTATCGGTGGGGTTACCAAAGAAACGTGTAGCTACCGTGCCCACAATATCCTCACAATCAGGTACCTGTATATATGTTACGCCTTGAGCTGTCTGCTCCGGCATCACCTCGCACAATACGGATGCTGCACCCAACTCGATAGCCTTTGATATGAACTGATGTCCATCTACCGTAGTACCGCGCATAGCCACAAACAGACATCCCTTGTCAGCCTTGCGGGAATCAAGCTGGATGTCAGTCACTTCTACTCCGGTATCTCCAACCGTTTTAAGTGTCTTAAGACCTGATATAAGTTCTCCTATTGTCACCATATATTGTCACATTGATAACGTCAACTGTATCCTGTCACCCTTGCGGAAATGAGTGTTCCGTTGCAGGCTCTGACTCCTCACATGGCCCACGCCCTTGAGCTCTACGCGGAGTCCCATCTTTTCCAGAAGATAAAGGGCATCGGTAGCGCCCATGCCACGTACATCGGGAACCACCCCCTGGGCATACTCCACATGGTTCATCACATAGCGTCCGGAATCGGATCTTACCGTGCCCCACAGTGTGTCGGCTACATTCCTGTCCTCACGGCTCATCAACTCCTTCTTGCCGAGCCCCTTGAGCACGGTACCTGCCTTGGCCAGGTCTCCCGGCAGGACCTTAGGTATAAACTGGTGCGCAGAGTCATACGCCTCCTTTATGTCACGCAGGTTACGGCTTGCCATAACCTTTTCCGACACTTCATGAAATACCGGTGCGGCCCATGTGGCACCGCCGGCAGCACCACCGTCAGTGCGTATGGACACGATGCAGGAATACTGCGGGTTGTCGGCCGGGAAATACCCGCAGAATGACACCATGTGCCTGCGTGGACCGTTCTTGTAACCGGCTGCACCTTGTGACAGCTGTGCCGTACCGGTTTTACCGGCCACACTGAAATACTTGGACTGCGCATTCCTGCCCGTTCCGTTCTGCACCACATTCTCAAGCAGGAACTGAACCTGCTTCAAGGTCTCATCCTTACACATATGACGGCGCACTACCTCAACCGGAAACTCCTTTACGACCTCACCGTCCCGCGTGACCGACGTGACCAGTCTGGGAGCGACCATGCAGCCTCCGTTGGCCACACCGTTATAGAACGCCAGCGTATTGATTACCGGCAGCTGGGTGTTATACCCTATTGACATCCAAGGCAGACGCGTGGCGTCCCAGTTTCCGTCACGCTTTATGACAGGAGCCGCAGTTCCTGTAAGCTGAAGGTCAAAATGCGTGTTTATGCCTGTACGGTAAATACCATCCACAAATTCCTTGGGATCCTTCTTATACGCCGCATTTATAAGTTTGGATGTTCCTATGTTGCAGGAGTTCTTAATTATTCCCGGCACATCCAGCCATCCGTACCCGTTGCCTGCATCGGTCATAACAGCACCGCCTCCGAATCCGGTGTATCGGCCGTATTCGCAATAGACACTGTCAGTCAGTTTTATCCTGCCGTCATCAAGAGCCACCATCATGGAAACCGGCTTGAACGTTGAACCAGGCTCAAACAGCTCCTTCACCGCATTGTTCTGTATCTCACTGAACTGCCCTGACTCCGTCTTGGTAAGACTTGCAATAGCCTTTATATCACCGGTAGGCACCTCCATAAGCACCACTATCCCCGATGCCGCATTACGGAACTCCAGCTGCTTACGCAGCGCCACCTCGGCAATGTCCTGCATATCCACGTTTATGGTGGTGTGTACGTCACATCCGTCTATCTGAGGAATCTCGGTCACAATTCGTGACACGTTCTGCACCTTCTCTATGTGACCGCGCCCTGGTACTCCGCGCAACAATGAATCGAAAGAGAGTTCCAAACCGTTTCGGGCAGAGTCCTTGGCCTCGAACATACTACCTATCGTACGGGCAGCCAGAGTGCCGAACGGTTTCTGACGTGATATCTTGGATTCAGCACTGAAGAACCAACCTTCATACTTGGGTTTGAGCCATACGGTCTTGGCCAATGATTTGAACTGATTGTATGATATGGGAAATGAGTTACGTGAGACACCCGGAAGCAGGAACCAGGAACGGGACTTGGACTGATAACCCTTATTGTAATGACTGATCAGTTCCTGAACGGAATATTGCGGGAAGATTTCATGCATCTGACGTGCAAACTCATCCAAATGTCCTGAATATAGCGTATCCTTGCGCATCTGGTCCCTCTTGGCCCGTTCAGGTGATTTTTCGGCAGTCTTGAAATCCAGAAAAACGCGATACTGCATCATGCTGCTTGCCAGCAACAGGCCGTCATCGCTCAATATGTTACCGCGCCTAGCCTCTATGACCTTGTTCACCGGAACCATGTTCTTGGCCACGTCATTCCAGTACTGACGCTCCGCAAACATCACAATGCCCATCTTGATTATGATGAGTGCGCCCCATAACAGCATGAGCAGGAACAGGGAGACGTATTTGCGCGACACCCTCTTCTTCTCCTGCTTGCGTGCATCATTACTGTCGGTCATATCACTCATTCAGGCAATTTGTACGGCGGTTCCGTAACAGGCTGCAGCCCAGAGCCGTTTCTGGTAGCTACACCCTCTATGTATGACGGCTTGCTCTTGGCCGATACGTCGCTCGTAGTATTCAGGGTCTGGTACTCCATATCTACAAGTTCACGCCTGAGCCTCTCGGCATAAGCCTGGTCACGTTGGTAAGCATATCGGTTACCGATGTAGAAGATTATGCATGCCAGTATCTCCACCAGCAGCCAGATGTTGCGGTGGATAAAGTCGGGCACCGACTGTATCAGTCCCTTCCTCCTGACATTGTTCCTGACATTCTCCTCCATATCAGACCTTCTCTGCAATCCTAAGTTTGGCACTACGGGAACGCGGGTTGGCAGCCTGCTCGGCAGCATCGGGCTGGGCAGGTTTGCCTATAGCCTTGAACGGCACCTGACGGTTTCCGTAGAAATCCGTCTTGATATCACCCTCTATGTTTCCGCTCTTCATCAGGTTCTTGACCATACGGTCCTCGATGGAGTGATATGTTATCACCACCAGACGGCCGCCCCTGTCAAGCAACTCGACACTTGACTCCAGCATCTCACGCAACGCATCCACCTCATGGTTCACCTCCATACGCAGAGCCTGGAACAGTTTTGCGGTATCCTTCTTCTCGCGTTCGCGGCCTATTACCCCGCGCACCGCATCAAGCAACTGTGTAACCGTCTCCAGGCGGCCGTTCCTGCGGGCACGCGCTATGGCCTGAGCCAGTTGTCTTCCGTTCTGCAATTCTCCGTACAGCCAAAACAGCTGAGCCAGACGTTCTTCAGGATAGTCATTGAGCACATCCGATGCCTTAATACCCTCCTTCTGGTTCATGCGCATGTCTATGGGCCCCTCAAAACGGAACGAGAATCCGCGTGTGCTGTCATCAAAATGATGCCAAGACACTCCAAGGTCTGCAAGTATGCCGTTTACCTTATCGCAACCGTACCAACGCATGAAGTTGCGCATGTAACGGAAATTGGAATATATGAACGTGAAACGTTTGTCATCAATCACATTTTTCATGGCATCGGCATCCTGGTCAAAACCATACAGATGGCCTTTGGAACTGAGACGGGACACTATTTCGCGCGAGTGGCCACCACCACCGAAGGTGGCATCCACATAGACCCCGCTGGGGTCTGTCACAAGCCCTTCTACGCTTTGCTGCAGAAGGACCGGCACATGATATGTCCCGTTTGTGTCCACTTGCCCGTTATGTATGTAATGCGTATCACTCAGTCATGAACTTTCTTAGACTATCGGCAAACTCGCTGTCACTCATGAAAGGCTGCTGTCCTGAACCTGCAGCCAGCTGTGGATTCCATATCTCTATGGTCTGCTCCATGCCCACAAAAAGGGCGTCCTGCTTAATCCCCACCTTGTCAAGCAACATCTGAGGCAACAACAGACGGCCATTGCTGTCCAGCTGCACCTCCTGAGCTTCGGATACCAGTTTCCTATAGACCATCTGCTGATTTCCATCAAAACGGTTAAGACGGGCACGGACGCCGGCAATCTCTTCCCGCCATTGCGTAGCAGGATAGACCACCAGACAGTTCTCGAAGTAGTCCTTGCGGACCACCAGAGTCTGTTGGCCGGCCTGTTGCAACAGGCGGCGGAATCCTGCCGGCATGAACGCCCTGTTCTTGGCGTCCAGACGCACCGGGAACTGTCCAATGAAACTCATTTTTGCCTATAATCGATATTCGGTTTCAAAGTTATAACTTTTCACTCCACTTTCACCCACTTTGCCCCACTTTTTATAAAAAAAGTTTTTAACAAGCTGTTGATAAGTCGGAAGACTGAAAGACAGATTGTTAACCACAAATGGTTAAAGCAGTGCTTTTAGGATTTGTATCAGGATGTTGATAAATTGAAAATTGAGAATTGAGAATTGAGAATTAAAACCTAGAACCTGCGTAAACCCGCGACATTAAGAAAGGGTCCGGAAAACTCCGAACCCTTTCTTAAAATTTTCAATTTTCAATTCTCAATTCTCAATTATCTCTTGGGCGCGTTTGAGGGCGATGTTGATGTGGCTGCAGATGTTTTCCTTACCAACTACGTCATCCATTCCGGCATCCTCAATCACCTTCATTACCTTGGGATTTACCCCGCTCAGGACTACCTTGACGCCCATCTGTGAGCACATGCGGCACATATTCTGCAGGTTGTGTACTCCGGTGGAATCAATGAACGGAACCTTACGCATGCGGATGATACGCACCTTGGCACGGCCTCCCATATCGCCCATCATCTCCTCGAACTTGTTACCTATTCCAAAGAAATAGGGACCGTTAATCTCGTACACCTTCACACCCTCGGGGATGGTCAGGTGGTCCAGATTGCCCATCACGTCGCTATCGGCATTGGGATCGATCTCATCGCTCAGCACAGAGACGTTTGTGGTCTCAGCCATACGCTTCATGCAGAGCAGGCAGGCAATCAGCACGCCAACCTCAATTGCAACGGTCAGGTCAAATATCACGGTCAGGAAGAATGTGACCAGCAACACTATGATATCGGACTTGGGGTTACGGAGAATGGCCTTGAAACTGCGCCATTCACTCATATTATATGATACCACCACCAAAATACCGGCCAGGCAAGCCATGGGAATGAACTTGACAAGCGGCATAAGGAAGAGGTAGATTAAAGCCAGTACAACGGCGTGGGCGATTCCTGCCACAGGTGTACGCCCGCCGTTGTTTATGTTGGTCATGGTTCTTGCTATTGCTCCAGTGGCAGGTATGCCGCCTATAAGAGGCGATACCATATTGGCAATACCCTGAGCCACAAGCTCCTGGTTGCTGTCATGACGGTCACCAATCACACCGTCAGCCACAGCTGCAGAGAGCAGTGACTCAATTGCGCCCAGCATAGCAATCACCATAGCGGGTTGAGCCAGACGGGTAATGCTGTCCCAGTTTATCTTGGGGACCTCGGCCTGCGGCAGTTCGGTTGAGATAGAGAAACGGTCACCGATAGTCTCTATGCCCTCAACGCCCACACCGCGCAGAATAAGGCATACAACTGTCATTATGATGATTGCCACCAGTGATCCCGGGATCTTGCGGCTTATCTTGGGAGTGAAAACAATAAGCAGTATGCTGCCCACGCCTATAAGCAGTGACCACCAGCTCACGGTATCAAAGTGCCGGAAATAGACCACCCACTTATCTATGAAACCGGCCGGAACACTCTCAATTTGAAGTCCGAACAGATCCTTTATCTGCGTTGCAAAGATTGTAAGCGCAATACCGCTGGTAAAGCCCACCACAATGGGATAAGGAATATACTTTATGATAGTACCCAGGTGCAGCACACCCATAAGTATAAGGAACGCGCCCGCCATGAAAGTGGCAATGCACAGTCCGCTCATACCGTAATCCTGTATGATACCATATACGATCACAATAAAAGCACCGGTAGGTCCGCCTATCTGCACCTTACTGCCGCCAAAGAAAGAGATAATGAAACCTGCCACTATAGCAGTGAGAATGCCCGCCTCAGGAGTAGCCCCTGATGCGATACCGAACGCGATGGCAAGCGGCAGAGCCACTATGCCTACAATTACACCTGCAAGCAGGTCCTGAACAAGAGTCTGTTTGTCATAACCGTTCTTCAGAGTTGAGAACAGTTTGGGTTGAAATCCCTTAAGATTCATAATGTTACATCAATAGCGCCAGCCCTTTGCCGGCAAATTTTTAAATACCTTTTCGTTTTCGGCCGCGAAATTACACATTATCCTGCCTCATTGTAACACTTACCACCTTTTACACTGCATGATATTGCCACTATTATACATTTTTTAACCCCATTTGCAAGCCAGACATTTCATTTTTCTCTATTCTCACCCATAGAAACCTTTACCAAAACATCTACACTCCAATAAATCAACAGCAAAAATAAACTATATATTTTAGTTAAAATTTCAGGAGAGCATGTTAACTATAAAAAATAGTTCTACATTTGCCAAAGTATAGCTTATAATAAAGACAAAACAATACAATTATGAGAATGAAATCATTTTTATGGAATCTCAATGTTATTGCATTGATGGCAACCGTATTATTCATGTCATCATGTGATGACAAGTCATCGGACCCTGTCATAGAGGAACCGGATGCTATCGTGCCAGGCAACATCAATGCAACCATGTTTACTGCTACTGTTACCGGCTCTTTCAGCGGTATTTCAAAAGTTGACCTTGCACTGGGCAAGAGCGGAATCCTTTTTTGCGAGAAAACAGACAAAGCAGAAAGTATTTTCAAATCGTGGAAAGACGGTAACAACAATCCGGACTGCAATATATTCTCCAACGGCAGAATGAGCAGTGACTCATATTCAGGCACTATCCAAGGATTGAGCCCTGATACGGAGTACTGTTTCTGTCTCTATTCCATTGACAAGGACAACAATAACCGGCAAATCAGCGCCATCGGGACATTCAAGACTCTTCCATTCAAGCCCGATATTGCCGCAGCCAAAATGGATAGTGTTCATTATATAGATGCCATAGCAAAAGTACGCGTCACCATGGATGAGAAGGACGCGCCATATTGCAGCATGGGAATCCTGCTTTCCGAAACAGCCGACGGAAAAGCTGAAGGTTCAACGTTATTCCCGTACAGCGGCGGATTCGACGGAACAGTCAGGGTGGAACTAACTGACATAAAGTCGAACCAGGAATACTATTGCCGCCTATACATGAGATATCCCATAAAAGACGACGTTTCTGATTATATCTACGGACCGGAAACTGTTTTCACCACCAAGGACCTGATGAATACGGCCATAGACCTGGGGCTGCCAAGCGGTATCAGATGGGCGGATTTCAGTCTTGGCGACTATGAGTTTGCCTCACATCTGGACCATTCACCATTATACTACTGGGGTTCTTCAAGGGAAATGGTTGAATACATAGATGAAAAAGGCCATTATAATTTTACAAAGGTAGATTATGAACATGTGGATGCCGCCGGAAACTACATTTATCTGGGACGTGAGATAAGTGGAACGGAATATGATGCAGCACATAAGAAATATGGTGGCAAATGGAGAATGCCCACCAAAGCGGATATAGAGGAACTGATGGAGAACTGCAGTTTAAGCGGTAAAAAGAGTTTATATCACAAGCATTATGTATATGTATATAACTATCAGGATAATGCCTATAGAAAAGTGGAAATTGACGATACCGTAAACTACTTCGAGGTAAAGGGAACTAACGGTAATTCCATCAGATTCAGATATTATGAAAGTATCTGGAGCGGCACAATGAATGATGACGACTACGTCTATTACCTATATAACAGGCCGGACGACCAGAGTCGTCCGTCAATACAATTACAGACAACTACCAGACAGTTACGCGTAAGCATTCGCCCTGTCTGGGATCCCAACATGCCTGATGAATAAATTGCCCAATGACAATAATCCGTTTTATTTGCTGTTAAAATAGCAGAAACAATAAAACAGACAATTATGAAAAGACTTAGCAGAAAAGAAGAGATTATAATGGAATGGTTCTGGCAGAACGGTGCCATGACAGTGAGCCAACTGCGGGAACTAATGCCGGAACCCAAGCCACATATAAACACCATCTCCACTCAAGTGCGGCTGCTTGAGTCAAACGGATTCCTGGGGCATGAGAAAGAGGGCATGGGTTACAGGTATCATACCCTTATAAGCCGTGACGAGTACAGCAACACATCCATAGGCCGCATAGTGTCACACTGTTTTGAAAACTCATACATTGATGCCGTGTCTGCGCTGGTAAAGGATGACAAGATTACAGTTGATGAACTAAAGGCTCTTATAAAACGTATTGAAAACGAATAACATATACTGATGGTGGCATTCCTGTTATATCAGGTCAAGGCGGCTGCATTGCTGGCGGTATTTTTCCTATTGTACCGCTGGCTTTTAAGCCGTGAGACATTCCACGGTTTCAACCGCGTTGTACTCATAACAATAGTCATCCTGTCATTTGTCCTTCCGCTTATCAATATAAGGAAACCAGAAAACGGTCATGCAGGCACCTGGCTGTTTATACTGTTCGTGTTATACTGGATAGGTTTTGCTGTTATCCTGACAAGAAAGGTCTTGACGATTGTATCAATGGCTCGAATAATACAAGGTGGCCGTTATGCGGACCGTTCTGACGGATGTGATGTCATAGAGTCGGACCGTATTCCTCAACCCCTTAACTGGATGCGATACATTGTAATGCCGCAGGAATGGCTTGAGAACGTAAACGCCTCCGTATGGAAACATGAGACTTTCCATGCCCACAAGGGACACTCCCTGGATTTGCTTCTGGCGGATATCGTGACAGCCTTCCAATGGTTCAACCCCATATCTTTCATGCAGCGTAAGGAGTTTGAGCTGATTCATGAGTTTGAAGCTGACCGTGCCGTGATTGACAGTGGTGCCGATGCCCGTGAATACAAACGGATGCTGGTGGGTGCTGTGGCATCGAGCCGTGGCATGAGCATGACCAACTGGTTAAGGCAATCAAGTCTGAAAGAGAGGATAGACATGATGGACAGGAAACCGTCAAATAAATGGAACAGGCTCAAGGCATTGTTCGTTCCGGTTGTGGCTATGCTGTTCTTGTTCTTTGATGCCAATGCGCTGGTTGATAATAATAAGGTCCTCGTCCCAAAACCGTTTGAAAACCATATAGTCTGGATATTCCAGGATGGTAGCGCCAAGGTAAAGATAGATGGCTACGTGACTGCCGATATGAAACAGGACCAGGTGCCCGGTTACCTTAAGAATAACATGGAAAAAGGTATCTCACGCATCACATTGAGATATATGTATGATATTGACGGGCTGGCCGATGCCCAACCTCTTGCCGAGAAGATAAGTGCATTAGGCATCAAGGTTTCCATAGCCAATAATGATGAGATGCTGGACAGGATCTATATGCCGGAGTACCGGTGCGCCCGTATTTACGATGAGGGGAACGGACAGTACCGTTTTGAACTGAACACCCGTTCTGAAGCCGAAAACCGCCGGATCAGGGAGAGCGGCAGTTATGAATATAATGATGAAAACGGGAGTAGGTATGGTGCTTATTACAGTGATAAGAAATATGAATCGCCCATCAGGAACCTGTCAATAACAGGCGATATCGGGCTGATGAAGAAATGGATAGGTATGTTTGACGGGCACGGTGTTGCCATATATCCCGTCAATATGCCATACACCGATGCCGAGCAGATGGCCCGCGCCGCATGGAAACGGGGTATAAACCAGGTCTCTTTGCTGACAAGAAGGTACGCTACGCAAATGAGCATCGTTCTCATACCACAGGGCAGCGAATGGTCCGGGTCGTATCCTGGAATGAGTGCAGCCCGCGTGCTTAAGGAAAGGGAACAGCTCATAAGGAATCTTACAGACAAGGGGTCCTGCATAAACAACCCAAAGGTTTTTTTCAATTCCAATACGCAGGACTTTGGCATCACTGATGTGGTAAGGGCACCGGATGAACTTATCGTAATATATCAGACATGGCAGAATTCCGATTTGTGGCTCACCGGATTCAACTCCATGGAGCTGCTTGCAGGAGGCAGGAGATACAGGCAAACAGGCAATGAAGGGCTGGTGGGATTTGAGAAAGAGTATTTCTGGAGCCCGGATGACGGCATTTATCTGCAGACCATGCATTTTGAACCAATACCTGATGACGTAAAGGTTGTGGATATATTCAACAAGGATGTCAATGCCACCGTAATCAAAGGGCTCCAGGTATCAGACGACCTTTCATACTATGAAAATACAAGAACTATCAAGTTATTATGCGGTACCGCTCTCCAGACCACACATGTGAATGAGGAGGGTAAGGATTTAGTGACCATTGAAAGGATTGACATTACGGATAATGAGACCACAGTTTATCTTAATATGAGAATCCGTCAGCCTCACACTTTCAAAGGTTATGTGGGCAGCAATTTCGTGCTCACATTACATGACGGCAAGCAGGTCAAACCTTTACGTTATGAAGGAGTCCCTGTTGACACTGAGTTCGACCGCAACGGAGAGAATATGGAAACACCTTTCCAGATAATATTTCCTCCTCTACCCAAGGATGCTTTTAATTATGACGGCGTCACTCTATCGGGAACCATCTGTCACGAGCCTGTCAATATCCCAGACATTCTTAACAGCGAAATCAGGGGTATGAGAACTACAATACCAAGACTTTTGGAAGGTAATGAGGACATGCTGATAAGCTTTATGACCCATTACGTGAACCTTAAGGCTCTTTTGTCAAATATTGATGACAGAAGCCTTTTCGGAGGAGATTCTCCTTATAGTCTTACGTTAGGGCAAAGGAATGAGTTGTTGCGCAGGCTGTGCATTGACGAACAGGATCTGGACAGATATATATCAGCCAAGGCTTATATCATCATCCACAAAAACAGATCCATCTATATCGCCGAAGAGAAGAATGACAGGACTTCAATGAATTATCCTTCGGGCGATGTGTATGAATACCTCAGGAACCTGCCGGGCATAAGCGTTGATGATGATGGAAACTGGTATGTTTACGGCAAGAAGGCTGTAATCTGGGAGATAGAATGATACAATTGGGGTCAGACCCCTTTTGCGCACTAAGCTCTCCTTGTTTTATAAAAGAATAGAGGCCGACTAAAAAGCATTTTTTAGCCGGTCTCTTTTTTTGTTCATATGATTTGTTTCTCATTTTTACTTTGTGGATTTTGGCCGTATGAGTGTTTCTTGATGTCTCAACT
>JAEEGG010008242.1_pt1 | contig 23705 bp, 21 predicted proteins | sample 9134161 | NCBI WGS metagenome assembly JAEEGG01 (sample SAMN16246543, study PRJNA631951) | gut metagenome | biome: gut microbiome; feature: rumen; material: CR-attached | host: Bos | place: Iran: Karaj | collected 2018-10
GTGGGACAAAGGATTTGACATAGGCGAAGAGATAAATGCGTTTGTATATACTATAGACCAATGGAATTCTGCACCTCCGTCACTATTCAAGTACAATATTAGAGAAGAAGGGATACAATTATGAGTTTGACAGAAGAAGAACGCAATGCTATTACTAAATATAGGATTGAGAAAGCTATTCAAACATTAGAAGATGCAAAACAGATTGCAGAAATTAAGCGTTGGAGTAGTGCCATAAATAGATTGTATTATTCAATATATTATGCTGCAACAGCATTACTTATAAGTAATGGGCATATTTCTCGTACTCACGCAGGAATGATGAGTTTGATGAATCAATTTTATGTTACAACTGGAGTGTTGACCAAAGAAGAAGGCAAATTAATTAAAAGACTATTTGATTTAAGACAAGAATCAGATTACGATGATTTTGTCGACGTTGATGAAGAAGATGTAAAACACTATATGCCTCAAGTGGAAGCACTTGTCGAAAAATTAATTGGGCTAACAAATGATAAAAGATAAACATTGTGTACTAAATCTAATCTAAATATTTATAAACTAGCCAGATAGCACATCGTAAAAAGTTTCTGATGTGCTTTTTTTTCTTGGATTATATTTTGATATTCGTCCAGAAAAGTGTAATGTTGCACAAATATTCGTCCAGAAAAGTGTAAGTTATGATTGAAAGTTGTTAATAATCAAATAGCTAGCAATATGTTGATTTGTTGGGGTATTCTTTGTGGGGGTATTTGAACAAGATTTGTAATAAAGACACATAGAAAACATTTACAACCAAAATTATTATTAATTTCGCGGTATAATTAAATACATAAACACATGAGAAGTTTATTGGTAATATTGAGTATTTGCATGACCTGCATAATGTTGCTGTCGTGTATGCCAAGAACAACTATAATGCCTATAGCGCATGGGAATCCAGGCGACATAATAGTGGTAATGAACGATGAAAATTGGCAAGCTGAAGCAGGTGACAGCTTAAGGGCAATGTTTTCCGAATTTTGTCCCAATCTGCCATTTGAGCAACCGATAATGGACTTGCACCAGATTCCTTATGCTAAGTTTGTGGAAATAAATCAACTGCATCGCAATGTTATTTTTTTTGAGAGAGTTGCAAGTCAGAAAAAAGGTGTGCTAAATGTTGAAAACAACAAATATGCGAAAAATCAAGTTTTTGTGCGCATAACGGCAGCCAATCAGACCGATTTCGTAAAAGCATTGTGCGAGCAACGTGACTCCATTGTAAAACTCTTTTTGTCCGCCGATCGCGATCGCTACATAAATTCGTACTGCAAAGCCCGTAACAGTATGGCCGAACAGCAGTTGGCTGACACATTTGGCATTAACATATCGCTGCCTGAAGAATATCGCATTGATGAGTTTCTTGACAAGTTTTCATGGATCTCATTTGAAACCAAGAAAACCACAAATGGAATATTTGTATATGAATATCCTTTGACCGACACCACCGACCTGTCGGTTGAACAGATAATAGCAATGCGTAACATAGTTTTACAGAAGAACGTCCCTGGTGGTCGCGAAGGCTCATACATGACAACTGAAATCAAATTCGACTACCCAAGCATCGAAACCATAATGCACAATGGTACCAAAACCGCTGTAGTTCATGGAATGTGGAAGATGCATGGTGATTTCATGGGTGGACCGTTTGTTAGCTACACAAAGATTGACGAAGCCCATCAGCGTGTTGTATGCGTAGAAGGCTTTGTTTATGAGCCTAATGCTCCTGTTCGCGAAAAAATTAGAAACATTGAAAGTATAATTTATACATATTCACTTAGATAAATCATATAACAAATTATGAATCAAACACTTGTTGCTGAAAATGTCGTCAAGAAATATTCGAGTCATCTCGCACTTGACCAAGTGTCGATTTCGGTTCCCGAAGGTTGCATTTTCGGCCTGCTAGGTCCAAATGGTGCAGGCAAGACGACACTGATACGAATAATAAACCAGATTACCGCCCCCGATGAGGGTGCCGTATATATAAACGGAGAAAAACTTTCAGGAAAGCACATCGCTCAAATCGGCTACTTGCCCGAGGAACGCGGTTTGTACAAAAAGATGGCTGTGGGTGAGCAGGCTCTCTATCTTTGCCAGCTCAAGGGAATGAAGAAAGCAGATGCTATGCGCGAACTGAAAATGTGGTTCGAAAAATTCGAGATCCAAAACTGGTGGAATAAGAAAGTTGAGGAATTGTCGAAGGGTATGCAGCAGAAAGTCCAGTTCATAACTACCATTCTCCACAAGCCGAAACTGCTCATCTTTGATGAGCCGTTCAGCGGATTCGACCCGATAAACGCAAACTTGCTTAAGCAGGAAATCCTAGAATTGAAAAAAAATGGTTCGACCATAATTTTCTCCACTCACAATATGTCGTCTGTTGAGGAAATTTGCGACTATATTGCATTGATAAACAAGTCGAAGAAAATACTCGAAGGCGAAGTTAACTCAATTCGCCGCGAATATGCTCCCGACATTTACGAGGTTCAGTATTCGGGATATTTCAACAAGATGATTGCTACGCTGACATCCGACTACAAGATTTTGGATGTCAAGGAATTCGAAGGCGGAAGCAAGATGAGCATCGAACTGCTCAACAAGGAGATGACCAACAACGATATCATCTCGCGCCTTACAAATTTCGGCAACATAGAATCGTTCCAGAAGGCATTGCCGAGCATGAACGATATTTTCATCAGAGTGGTAAGCAACACAAATTCAGAACAAGCGCAAGCACAAAATTAAGAATATGAGCAAGATAGGACTTATAATAGGTAGGGAATACAAAACCCGCGTTCGCAAGAAATCATTCATAGTAATGACAATTCTAGGCCCGATTTTGTTCGCAGCCTTGATGGTGGCGCCGGCAATTCTTATGCGCCTTGAGGACGATGAATTCAAGAACATTGCCGTTATCGATGAAACAGGCTTGTTCGACCAGTATTCACTGAAGAACACCAAGAGTATAAACTTCGACTTCGTGTCCGAAAAATATTTCCGTGGCAGCTACTACGACCTATCCGAAGCGAAAGCAGGTTTGAAGGATTCGGAACATTACGCTTTGCTTTACATTCCGATAAACGCATTGTCGGCAAACAACGGTTCGGTACAACTTTTCTCGTATCAGCAGCCGAATATGGGACTGAAGATGCATATTTCCAACGGCATAGAAAAGAAAGCCGAGGAAATGAAGCTTAGCAAGAAAGCCGAGGAGCTGGAAATCACCCAGCAGGAAATCGACAATATCCTCATGGTTGCCAACACATCGATAAATGTAATAACCACAACCATGAATGATGATGGAACCGAAAAGGAATCATCTACTACAGTGGCAATGATAATAGGCTACATCTGCGGATTCCTGATTTACATGTTCATATTTATGTACGGATCGATGGTAATGAACGGCGTAATCGAGGAAAAGTCGAACCGGATTGTGGAAGTTATTGTTTCATCCGTAAAGCCATTCCAGCTTATGCTTGGCAAGATTATAGGCGTTGCGCTTGTGGGAATAACACAGTTTGTTTTGTGGGTAATGCTTACACTTGGAATAGTTTCCATAACCTACGCAGTGTTGCAAAAGGACTTCTCTACAGCCGACCTTAATCCACAGACACAAATTATGGGTTCTACGCTAACCGATGCTACCGATGTAAATACCGATGACATGGCAAAGTTCGATGATATAATGAAGGCTATGAATTCGGTAAATTATGTTGGATTGTTGCTGATGTTCCTGTTCTACTTCATCGGTGGTTATCTGCTATATGCTGGAATGTTTGCAATAGCAGGTTCGGCTGTCGATAATGAAACTGATACACAGCAGTTTATGCTACCAATAACAGTACCGCTACTCCTTGCTATTTTTGTAATGCTATCGGCAATCAACAATCCAAATGGTAGCCTAGCATACTGGTTCTCAATAATTCCGTTTACTTCGCCGATAGTGATGTTGGTAAGGATTCCGTTTGGCGTACCTTTCACCGACATTATCATTTCGATGGTTCTGCTTGTCGCAACATTCATTGCAATGACTTGGCTTGCTGCCAAGATTTATCGCGTTGGAATATTGATGTACGGTAAGAAGACCAACTACAAGGAATTGTGGAAATGGTTGAAATATAGGAACTAACTTTCAACTTTTAACTCTTAACTCTCAACTTACATCACGCTTTTCCATATACTCCAACTTTCATGTTCCCAGTGATGATAGATGTGCATTAGGATAGGATTTGATATGGTTTTGAAGCCATCGCGGGTGTAGCCCTTATTGGCAGCGTAGTCGATGTTTGTGTCGGCAAATTCGGCTATCCAGTTGAATTCTATGGGCAGAGTAGGGTGGTTTTGCAATCCGAATTTCCATACTGTTAGAGCCAGCATGCCTTGGTCGCGAGTCTTGGTGTAAGGATTTGCAAATTCGGCAATGGTCTTTTCGTGCCAGTTGTCAAGAAATTCTGCAGACGAATCATCGAACAGAAATACGCCGCCGTTCCAATGCTGCCAATTGTCTGGAATGGTTATGCCATATTTTTGAAAAATGTAGGCAGAAAGGTGATTGCAATGTGGCACATTGTGTTCAAAATTTGTCCAATCGGCAGGATTTTCACCAAGTTTTGGAAGAATATGTCGCTTATAATAACGGAAATCTAATTCTACGACTTCTCCATTTCTATTTCTCCAACACATTTCCGACTTGCGGAAAGTATACTTTTCCAACGTAAATGACCGTACAAAAGGCAGATACCTTAACAAAAAGTACCGGCTTGCGCCCCAAACGCTGTGTTTTGTTTTGGTAAACAAATCGGCTAGCTCTTTTCTGTCGTTTTTTACAGAGTAGGCGTCAAGATCAAAATCACCGATGTGTTTTGCAACTTCTGCCTTGAATTTTGCAATAATTTCTCCACGATGTGCATGGTTTTCGAGGCATTCGCAGTTCATTGCATGCGGACTGAAATACTCCAGTGTGGCATTGTCATTGGCAAATGTTATTGGTGTAGAATAATGGTTGAAAATTTCGTCAACCTTTTCGGACAGGCAAACCACATCGCTGTCAAGATAGCAATAGGTATGTCCGTGTGGAAGAATTTTATGCAACGAAGTTTTCAGGTATATGCTTGCCTCGTGGTCGTTGTATTCGCTTGGTGTTGCGATGTCAATAATATTTTCGTACGAAATAGGAATCTCGTTTCTGCGGCTGTCGGTAACGACAATAATATCGTTGTGCGTAAACCTTTTCAGTCTTCCGACTGAAAAGGTGAGTTGGGAAATGCACCTTTCGGGACCACAAACTGCAAAGACGAATTTGTTCATTGTTAAATTTTTCGTTCGTTCATATATTCATAATCGTGCAAAAATTGTCGTTTCTCCGCTTTTATTTCCCTTCGCTGGTAAGTTCTGTATTCCGACAGCAATTTCCAATATTCGCGTTTGGGCATACGAAGCCCTTCATCGCTCTTTATCAACATACGGAACTCGGAGCAAATTGTCTGGTAAATTTCCGGTGCATAAAACCTATAGAAATCATCATCAAGAAGCGATTCCAAAATGTTGATATTGTTGCGTTTGAAGTCGAAAAGTCTGCTACGTTTCGAGATCCCGCCAGCGTGGTCGTTGTAAACCGACCAGCACTCGTTGAAATATCTGAACTTCGAGTTCTTTATCAGTTCCAGTTCCAATGCCCAGCTAAACGAAAATTCCTTGAACTTGTAGTTACGCATGAAATTTCCCAAGTCTTTCCACCTGCAAACAAGAGAGGATGTTGGAATTATTGTCCTAGTAATCAGCATTTGCGGCTCAAAGTCGGGATAGTACTTGTTCATCTGCGAATAAGTTTTCCAACCTATCTTGGTTTTCTTAGCAAATTCGTCATCACCGTCAATGTTCATCTGGTGTATTTCGGCATCGTGGAAGCATGCGGAATATTCTGGATTCTGCTCAAGGAAATCGACTTGAGCTTGCAATTTACCATCGTAGCACCAATAGTCGTCGCCATCGAGGAAAACAAAATATTTTGCACGGCAATTCATTTCCACGGCTCTGCGTACCGAATGCAGTACACCCGAATTTTTCTCGTTTACAGAGAGGAAAATTTTGTCTGGATGTTCAGTTTGCAATCGCTTAACAATTTCCACCGTAGAGTCTGATGAGCAATCGTCAAAGACATATACTGTATAATTATAGGTGCATTTTTGCTCCAGCACAGATTCTATGCTTTTGGCAATAAACTGCTCGTGGTTACAGGTGAAGATAAATATTGAAAGCGTTGCTTCGTTCATAGAACTATGAATTGAACTTGTTGGCAAAAATACAAAAAATAACAAATCCCAATCGCATGATTGGGATTTGCGTTTCTATGAAAAAGCAAATTCTATTTAATTATCGAAGCAATTTTTTCATGGAGCTTGGCAGCGGCTACAGCCTTTGTCTGAAGAATCATATTCTTAATGGCCTTGCCGTTGCTTTTGCCATGACCAACAATAACTGTTCCGTTAACGCCGAGTGCAGGTGTACCACCAACATTCTCGTAGTTGTAGTTCTCGAAGAACGGGTCGTTTATGCCTCTTTGTCTCAGTATGGTGTAAATGGATTCGGCATGCTTCAGGTAGATGTTGCCTACGAACCCGTCGGTAACAATTACATCGACCTTGTTGGTGTCGGAGCAGTCACCACCTTCAATGTTACCAATGAAGTTGATGTTTTTCTCTTCCTTCAGCAGCTTGAATGTAGCCTTAGCAGTAAGGTTACCCTTGCCTTCCTCGGAGCCAATGTTCAGCAGACCGATTCTCGGGTTTTCGATACCCATTACATATTGAGCATATACTTTGCCAATGAGAGCATACTGTACCAGAACTTCAGGCTTTGGGTCTGCGTTAAGTCCTACATCGAGGATGAGGTTGTTTCCGCCCTTGTTGTTAGGGCAAATCGACGACATGCAAGGTCTGATGATACCATCTAGTACACCGATTACCTTTGTCGCACCAACCATCATTGCTCCTGTATTTCCTGCGCTTGCGAATCCGTCTATTAGTCCCTGCTTGAGGTAATAGAAGCCCTTGACGATTCCCGAATCCTTCTTTTCGAGGAAAGATTTTACGGGGTCGTCGCCCATCGCCAATGTTTCGGAACAATTAATAATTTCAAAAACACCAGCATCGACGCTGTGATTGGCGAAATACTTACGGATGTACTCTTCGTCGCCGAAAAGGAACAACCTGTCGTCCTTGTCCAAAACTTCTAAAGCAAGGATCGCACCATCAAGAATGGCATCCGGTGCAAAATCCCCACCTTGTATGTCAACACCAATGTTCATAGTTCATTATATTTTATTCGCCCTTTGGTTCGATAACGAGTTTACCTCTGTAGTATCCGCAGTTCGGACATACATGGTGGTATTGGATTGTAGTTCCGCAATTTGAGCATGTTGCCAATGTTGGGAATTCTGCTACATAGTGGGTACGGCGTTTGTTTCTTCTCTGTTTAGATGTTTTTCTTTTAGGATGTGCCATTTTCTTAAACTTTTAGTTAGTTATTATTATTCTTTAATTCGCGCAACGCTTCCCATCGCGGGTCTATTGCGTCTTCTGTTTTTTCTGTCTCTTCAACCTTGTACTTGTCAATCAGTTCCATCATCTTAGCGTTGCAAGTCGGATTACCATTTGCATCGTCGGGATGATAGTGAGCTATCGGCAGTGCAAAGTGCGAATATTCGTAAATGAACTCCGAAATGTCTATTTCGTTCGCATCGTGACTTAGTGTTACAGCATCGCTGTTCGTGTCGAAGTTCGTCTCGTCGCCATAGTTGACCAGAATCTCATCGCTTATTGCGATTGGCTGGTCGTATAGCTCAAGGCATCTGTCGCAAGTCAGCTTTACCGTTCCCGACAAGTCGAAGTTCAATAGCATCGAGGTCTTCTTCTTTGTCAAGATTACCTTCACATCGACCTCTCCGCCCTTTATTTCTCCCTTGTCATACGACTGGAAAAACGCATCATCAGCTCTAAAACGGAATAAATGTTCCGTTTCTCCGAGACCGTCAAGCGGGATAATATGTTGATTAACACTATCCATTCCAATCGAAAACATTAGAAATAAATTCGTGCAAAAATACAAAACAATTTGAAAAAAGAAAAAGAAAAATTTTTCTTTGTTAAAATGATGGTGAAAAATATGTGGATTCGTTGCACGCAACGAACCTACATGTCTTTCTTCAGTATAATCCTGAATGTTGTACCCTTGCCTAATTCCGATGATTTGACAAAGATTTTTCCGCCGTGGTATTCCTCTACAATTCGTTTGGCTAGGCTAAGACCTAGTCCCCAGCCGCGGTTTTTGGTGGTGTAGCCTGGCTTGAATACATTCTTGAAATCAGACTTGCTAATACCTTTTCCTGTGTCGGAAATTTCGATGCCTACATGTTTTTCCGAGTCATCGAGGCTTATCCTTATTGTTCCGTTTGTGCCAATGGCATCAACTGCATTTTTGCAGAGGTTTTCGATTACCCATTCGAACAGTTCTACATTGAGAGGCAGGAAAATCAGTCCGTATTCATCAATGTTGGTTTCGATATGTACTGTCGATGGAATGCGCGTCTTTAAGTAAGTTACTGTATTTCGGATGCATTCTGTAAGTTCTTTTTCATGGAGATTTGGCTTGCTACCAATTTTTGAGAAGCGTGCCGCAATCTTTTCTAGTCGCTTCACATCCTTTTCTATTTCGCGGAACATTTCAGTCTCGCCATGTTCCTCGCGCATAATTTCGAGCCATGCCATTAGTGACGATATTGGTGTGCCTAGCTGATGGGCGGTTTCCTTCGACATTCCAAGCCATACATGGTTCTGTTCCGACCTGCGTGAAACATTGAACACCACATAGCCCATAATTATGAAAATACCAATGAGCACAAGCTGAACGAATGGGTAGTATTGTAGTTTCTTCAGCAGCAGCGAGTCGGAATAATACACGGTGTTCATTACATTGCCATCTGGGTCGGTTATGGAGAAACTTTCCTTGCCGTTGTTTTGGAACTCCTCAAGTTTCTCTTCGGCATACTTGGGTATTTCCATTTTGATAGTGTCAAGATTTCTGTAAGAGATTATGGTTTTGTTGTCGGAATCGACAAGTATCACAGGTATTGTCTGGTTGTTTTCAAGCACTTCGAAAAGAAAACCTATATCGGCATCGGGTTCTGAATTGATGAACCCCTGCATGGCGTGCGACCATAGTTCCATACGTCTGTATTCTTCCTGCCTCAGGTCGTCCATCAGATTGTTGGTGTAAATAAGCGAAAGCACGAAGATGAGTGCGGCAAACGCCATCAGTATAATTTTCCATTTCTTGTCGAATCTGTATGCCTTGTCCATAGCTTATGCTTTAATGTCAATCCTAATTTGGGAATCTTGTCGCAGACCGAGCAGATTTTTTGCGCTTCCACCATTTATTGCTATTTCGAGCAATCCTAATGAATTGAAAATACACACTATTTCCGAAGTTTCCACTTCCTTGTACGACTGATAAATCTGCGTGACCTTGTATGAATGTGTGTTCAAAAGAATCTCGAAAGCATTGTCGCCAATAGAGTTGTCGAAAATCTCTTTGCTAATGTTTGAGATGGCGTTTCCGTACGAATCGATGTATATGATGTTTCCGAGAAGTCCGCGTGGTGTTGTCTGGGGCGCGAGGTCGGTGTATCTTGTTACATCTTCTATTTCTTCTCCGAGTTGCCTGATGTCTTTTCCACGGAGCATGAACTTTGCGATTTCAGCAAACACATTTTTCTCTATGAATACGCAGTCCTCGTTTCCTGTCCCTACGTCTATTGCCACTGCAAGTTCTGGCTCATCCTTAAAAATTATGCCTAGGGTGCCGTTGTCGGTGCAGATGAAATATTGCTTCATGTACTTCGCGACTATGACTTTCATGTCGCCTTTGGGCTCACTGTCTACACCTATAATATGTATGGTGCCGGCAGGGAAGTCGTTGACGACACTTCCCAGCACGAAAGCCGCCTGTTGCCAATTGAAATGCTCGATGTTGTGCGAAATGTCAACGAAAACAGTGTCTGGTTCCGACGAGAGTACAGATGCCTTTACAGCGCCAATGTAGTAGTCGCTGTTGTGCCAGTCAGTCGTAAGTGTTACTATTTTCGTCATTTCTTCAGCAAATGATTATAACTATGCAAAAAAATGCTTTTCTTTGCTCCGCAAAAATATCAAAATTTATCAATGACTGAAAAAAGTATTCTGATTGAAATTGAAGACTTGCAGAAATTCTTCGGTGTACGCGATGAAAATCTCGGGTTGCTTGTGCGTCATTTTCCTACATTGAAAATTGTGCAACGTGGTGATGTTGTGAAAGTTGTAGGTGACAAGGAGGTAATAAAGGAGTTTGAGCGAAAGCTGAATGCTATGCTCGAATTTTTTGGCAAGTACAACCGCTTGGGAGTAGAGGAGGTTCGCGAAATTCTTAGCAGTGAAACCAATTCTGTGAGCATTGCCGAGGACAAGGATGTGCTATTGTACAGCATCAGTGGCAAGCCGATTCGTGCACGTACCGCCAACCAGAAATTGCTTGTTGAGTGTTTTCAGAAAAACGACTTGCTTTTTGCGACCGGACCGGCGGGAACAGGCAAGACATATACTGCGATAGCATTGGCTGTCAAGTCGTTGAAAGAAATGCGAGTAAAGAAGATAATTCTTTCGCGTCCTGCAGTTGAGGCTGGCGAAAACCTTGGATTCCTGCCCGGAGATGTACGCGAGAAGCTTGATCCGTACCTGCAACCGCTCTACGATGCTTTGCTCGACATGATTCCATATCGCAAATTGGAAAAGTATCTCGAAGAAAAGACCATACAGATAGCTCCGTTGGCATTCATGCGCGGACGTACCTTGAGCGAGGCCTTTGTTATTCTTGATGAAGCGCAGAATGCAACATATACACAACTGAAAATGTTCCTCACTCGTATGGGCGAAAATTCCAAGTTCATTGTCACTGGCGACCTCACGCAGATAGATTTGCCGCGAAAGTCTGATTCGGGTTTGATTTCCGCACATCGCATACTTGGCAAAATTCCTGAAATTTCGTTCGTGCAGTTCGACAAGGGCGACATTATCCGTCACAAGGTTGTTGGCAGGATTGTGGATGCCTACGAAAAAAGTGAGAAAGAAAACAAGGCTGAATAAAGTTTTTCTTCTAAAATTTGTATGTCAGCAACAAATTTATTATCTTTGCTTCTTATTTGTTATAAATGGCGAGGAGATTTATCATATTGTTGCTGATTATTGTTGCGGGACTTTCTCGTAGCTATGCCCAGTTTGACGAAGATTTCTGCAACGATATAGATGACAAGAAGCTGATTAAGTCGTTCCAGAAAGGCGTGCAGTTGCTAAATGACGGCAAAATGAATGAAGCAGAGACTATTTTTGCCAAAATACTTGATGAGGAACCAGAGTTTACGGAGGCTTGGGTTGCAAGCTCGGAAATAAACTACTCGAAATACAAAAGCGCAAGAGATTCCAAAACGCAAAACAACTATTATTCACGCTATGTAAAGTGCCTCGAAAGTGTTGCAAAGACTTGTCCTTCATATCAGAACTACGAGGTATGCTACACGCTAGGCAAAATATTTTTCAGTCACGACAAGCTCGATGTAGCAAAGAAGTATCTTTCAACATATACGGCAAATGCGAAAAAAGGAACAAAGTACTATACCGATGCAGAAAGTACAATCCACTATATCGATCAGTATCTGAACCTAATAGAAAATCCAGTGCCGTTTGAGCCGGTTGTCGTTGAGGGCGTTTCGAGTGCATACGATGACTACCTTCCTCTTATTTCGCCCGATGGCTCTCTTGCTCTTTTCACAAAGGCATATACAAAAAAGGAAGTTCAGTCGATTTACACCGACAAGTTTGTCGAGGAGTTTACCGTATCGAAGGCTGCTGACGACAAAGGGCTTGTTTTCTCGCCTGGAGAACCTTTGCCTTATCCGTTTAACACTGGAAAAAATCAAGGTGCAGCATCTATTTCAATCGACAACAAGACTTTATTCATAACAATTTGCGAGTTCGTAAGCAACAACTACGACAATTGCGACATATACATGTCAACGCGTGTTGGTGATGGTTGGTCAGAACTTAAATCGCTAGGCCCAAATATAAATGGCTTGTACACATGGGAAAGCCAGCCGTCGATTTCTGCCGATGGTAAAACCTTGTATTTTGCAAGCATACGTGAGGGCAATATCGGTTTCAATCCCGACAATCCAACATCCGACATATACTATTCCGTAAAGGACGATAAAGGCAACTGGAGTAAAGCCAGAAATCTTGGCTCAAAGATAAATACGCCCGGCAACGAAAAGTCTCCGTTCATACATTCCGACAGTCAGACGCTATATTTTTCATCCGATGGACATCTTGGAATAGGCGGTTACGATATTTTCTTTACCAAGTTCAGGGACGGTGACTGGACTAAGCCTGTAAATATTGGCTATCCGATAAACACCAAGAATAATGATCTTGGATTTGTCGTTAATACTCAAGGAACTAAGGCTTATTTCGCATCGAATAAACTAAATGGAAAAGGCGGTTGGGACATTTATGCTATTGACTTGTACAAGGCAGCGCGTCCCGAAAAGGTGTTCCTTGTGAAAGGACAACTTGTAGATGATAATGGTAGCATGATTACCGATGCTAAGCTTGAAGTGAAAAACACTCGTACTGAGGAGGTTTCTGAAGGTATTGTTGATGCAGAAACAGGTCATTACGCGGTGGCTGTAACTGCAAAAGACGAGAAGGACGATTTCCTTATGGTGGTAAAAAAAGAGGATTACAGTTTTACATCTACGCTGATTGAACCTACCGAAGAAACTTTTGAGAAGCCAATAGAGGTGAACTTCGAGGTTAAGCCAATCGCAGCAGGAAAGTCGGTGCAGATAAACGACATATACTATGCTACGGCATCGTATGAGATAAACAGCAAAAGCCTTGCTGTACTTGATGAGTTCGCCGATTTCCTGAAGACAAATCCTACCGTGAAGGTTGAGATTCGCGGTCATACTGATAATATAGGTAGCGCCCAGACAAACATAACATTGTCGAACAATCGTGCGAAGGCTGTTTACGATTATCTTTTGACAAAGGGCGTTTCAAAGTCGAACATAAGCTACAAAGGTTTTGGACCTAATATGCCAATTGCCGACAATAGCACCGAAGCTGGTCGTGCAAAGAACAGAAGGACAGAATTTTACATCGTGTCGAAATAGCTTGTAAGTGATCCAATCTTTTTGTAAATTTGTACCACTAAATTTTGACTCTTATGAAGTGTAAACTTTTCATTTTTGCCGTATTGGCGGCGTTGTTGCTGTCCTCATGTGCTAAGAATTACGAGGTAAAACCATACAACGAAGGTGTTAACATTATTCCAGTGCCTAAGGAAATGTCGGTTGATACGACCAAGCATTTTGTTCTTGACAAGAATACCGTTTTTGTTGTCGATTGTGATTCTGCACGGAATATTGCCGAGTTTTTTGCAAAAAAACTGAAAGCCTCAACAGGATTCGATTTTACCATTGTGGATAATGGAGAAAAGAATGCGATTATTCTCAACTTAGATGCTGCTTCTACGATTGTACGCGAAGGCTACAATCTTTCAGTGACGGAAAATGGTATTTCGGCTACGGCTTCGTCGGCTGCGGGACTTTTCTATGCAATGCAGACATTGATGCAGTTTCTTCCTGCCGAAATAGAATCATCCGAAGTTGTGAAAGACATTGAGTGGCGTATGCCTTGCGTTGAAATTTCCGATGAACCACGCTTCGCATACCGTGGTGTTCATCTCGATCCGTCGAGACATTTTGTTGATGTTGAGTTCATTAAGAAGCAAATTGACATCTGGGCAATGTACAAGGTCAACACTATGCACTGGCATCTAACCGATGACCAAGGATGGCGAATCGAGATAAAGAAATATCCCGAACTCACAAAGGCTGGTGCAACGCGCATCGAGGGAGAAGGCTTCGAATATGGTGGTTTCTACACTCAAGAGCAGGCTCGCGAGATTGTCGAGTATGCTGCCGAACGTTTCATAACAGTAATTCCAGAACTCGAAGTGCCAGGCCACGAACTTGCTGCTATTTCGGCTTATCCATGGCTGTCGTGCAACAACGATACGGTAACACCGCGAATTGTTTGGGGAGTCGAGGATATTGTTATGTGTCCCGGAAAGGAATCGACTTTTGAATTTCTGCAAGGTGTAATTGATGAGCTAGTCGAGATTTTCCCGAGCGAATATTTCCATATCGGTGGCGACGAATGCCCTAAGGTTTTCTGGAAGAAATGTCCTCTGTGTCAGGCTCGAATTAAGGAAGAGCATCTTGACGAGAATCCCAAACATTCACCCGAGGATTGTCTGCAGAGCTATGTCGTGAAGCGCGTTGAGGCTATGCTAGCAAAGTACGGACGAAAGATTATCGGCTGGGACGAAATCCTTGACGGTGAGATAAATCCTTCTGCCACAGTGATGTCGTGGCGTGGCGAAGAAGGCGGAATTGCAGCTGCTCAGAAAGGTCACGATGTGATAATGACGCCTTACAACGGCGGAATGTATATCGACTACTATCAGGGCGACAGCAAGATTGAGCCAGTGACCATCGGTGGTGACTCGCGTCTGGAAAAAACCTACGCATACAATCCGATTCCCGACACCTTGGCAAGACTGGTGGACCTTGGCAATCATGTTCGCGGTGTACAGTGCAACCTTTGGGCAGAATACCTATATAATGATACTTTGCGCGAGTACCGCTATTATCCGCGTGTGATGGCGCTTGCCGAAGTCGCTTGGTCGCCGTTGGAAAAGAAAGACTATGCCGATTTCTGCCGTCGTCTTAACAATACATACGTGCGTCTCGATATGCACAATGCAACATACCACATTCCGTTGCCAGAACAGCCCAATGGCTCATGCAACTTTGTGGCATTTGTCGATTCAGCGGTGCTGGAGTTCACGACTTCGCGACCAATAAAAATGGTTTATTCCATCAATGGTTCCGACCTTACGCCCAACTCAAAGGAATATACTGAACCGATTGTGGTAAAAGAGAATACACTGCTGAAAATTGCATCTGTGTTGCCATCAGGAAAGATGAGTAAAGTACGCGAAATTACTGTCGAAAAGCAAGATTATGCTCCATCGATTGAGGTTGCAAATGCAATAGAGGGACTAAAGATGCACAACATTGCAGGAATGTTCCTAAATGTTGCCGAGTTGGAAAAAGCGACTGACAAGGCAGAAAGGGATACTATTATTTCCAAGCTGGTTGACATTCGCAGCGTAACAAACTTTGGCGAACCCCTCAATGGCTACGACAACTATGCATCAATCGCAGAGGGATATTTGCGCATTGATGAGGACGGAGTTTACTATTTCTCCACCGACAACGAGGAATTCTGGATTGATGGACAAAAGTTGATTGACAATTCGGGCGAGGTGAAGCGTTTCTCGCGCAACGACAAGTCAATTGCTCTTGCAAAAGGTTTACATCCGATAAAGATTGTGTACTTAGGTCATATCATCGGAGGCTGGCCGTCAGTTTGGAACGACGGAAAGGTGGAGATGAGAAGGTCGGATGCTGAAAAATTTGAGAAGATTGACGGAAAAATATATTTCAATTGACAATTGATAATTGATAATTGATAATTGATAATTGACAATGTACAAATCTATAGGGATGCAATGCATTGCGTCCCTATAAAACAAATAATAAGCATTTGATATACAATGATTAATATTATGCGAAAATTTTCGTTGCGAAATTTTTCGCAAGTATAACATGAGCCTTTATTTGCTATCTTTAATCTTCAATCCTTTTAGATATTCTTTCTGCTCTGTTGTAATCCTATAGCTTTCAACGGCTTTCTGTATGGTCTTGTTGTGTGTCCATGGTGCGAGGCGTTTCTGCTCGATGATAGGCAGTGTGGCATCATATTGCTTTGCAAGTGCGGTGGCAAAATACCATGCGACCATCATTTTAACATAGTATTCATCGTTGCAGATGTTGGCAACCCATTCCAGGTATTCGGGACGAAAATCATTGTCAAGGAAGTGTGTCATAAGCATTTCGATGCCAAAACGAATGGTGTAGGTCTTGCTTGACTTCATCCATCTGCGGATGTCTTTTATCAGTTGTGAGTGTTTTTGGTTGAATGTCTTTGGCCTAATGAGGTCGCAGGTCGCCCAGTTGTCAACATAGGGTAGGAGACGGTCAATTTCGGCAATGCTACGGTCGTAATCCTTGATTTCGGAAATTATGAAGCCATGCATGTTGTTTTCATCGTAGTATTGGTGAGGAAGATTCGACAGAAAATCATCGATTTCTGCATCCTTGGCAAATTCTTTGGCAAGTTTACGCAGTTGCGGTGTGCGCACGCCAATTATTCGCTCCTTGTCGATGGTAGGCATTAGCTTTGAATGAAAATCGCGGTATTCTAGGTCTTGATTGGCAAATAGGCTTTCGTGAATCCTAACGGTTACTGGCTTATACTTTTTTGCGTAGGCAAAAAGTTCAATTGGCAGATGGCAATAGCCTGTCGGGTTCTTGTCAAGGTAATCCTGATGGTATTCGTCGGCAGGGAAGAAGTTTTTCAACTTGTCGACTTCCACCTTCAGGAGCTGGCCGTACTTCTTTGCTTCCAATGCCATAACTTCTTGTATTACTGGTAAATCCGACTTGTCGGTGTAATATATTCCGGTGCGGTAGCGTGTGCCCGAGTCCTCGCCTTGGCGGTTCAGGCTTGTCGGGTCGATGGCTTTGAAGTAAAGGCGCAGGATTGTTCGCAGAGGAATTGTGTATGATTCGTATTTCACTTCTACGGCTTCGGCATATCCTGTGAGGTCGGTGTAAACTTGTTCGTAGGTGGGATTTTCGGTGTTGCCGTTTGCGAATCCAACCTGGATGAATGTTATTCCTTCGATTTGCTTTAGGTAATGTTCTGCCCCCCAGAAACATCCTGCGGCAAGATATATTTTCTTTTTCATGTCTATTGTTTTAATGTTCCGTTATCGTTGAAAAGTTCACAAATATCCGTATGTTTTTGTAGCCATATTGTGTTAAGACCGACTTCCTTTGCGCCAAGGCAGTGCTTTTCGCAGTCATCTATGAAAAGGGTTTCGGTTGCGATGAGGTTATGCTTTGCAAGAATATGTTGGAAGATTTTCGGACTGGGCTTGCGTTCGCCAATTTTGTAGGAGAAGAAAATCTCATCAAAACCTTGACCAACAAAGTTGAAGCCAGCTTCGCTATTGAGGTATTCGGTGAAATATTCTGCATTTACCACATCGCTGTTGCTTAGAACGAAGGTGTGGTAGTGCTTGTGGACCTTTGGGAGCAGCTGCTGGTGTTCGCGTTTGAAGTCTACAATCAGCGAGTTCCATGCATCGCAAATTTGTTCGTCGGTGATGCTGGTATTTAGGATTTTGCGGAATTCGTTGTAGAACTCGTCTGTTGTTATCTCGTTTGCCTCAAAGCGTTTTGTGAGCGCGAGGTCGTACACTTTGCGATATGGTTGTTCGCAAGTGATGCCAAATTCGTGTAGCCGTTTGTCAATCAGTTTAATATCGATTGTTATTATCGGTCCGCAGAGGTCGAAAATTATGTTTTTGATTTTATGCATGATTATTCTATCCATTCAAATGAGTATGCTTCGTTGTATTCAATTTGAAATTCGTTCATGAAATTATGGAATTCCTCTTTGAATGTTTGTTTATGGTGATGTTCCTTCTGGTTGTTTATGTAATTTATGACATTGCCAATGTCGGAAATGTTATATGTAAATGCGCCATATCCGTTTTGCCATTCGAATTTGAAATGGGACAGTTGTTTTTCGTTAATGTATGCGTTTGAAGATTTCTTTATTTCTCTGATCAGGTCGGATAGGCAGCAACTGGGTTTCATATTTATAAAGATATGGATATGATTATGGGTGCCGTTTATTGCTAGCAATTTTTGTCCTTTGTTTTTTACAATCCCTGTTATGTATTTGTATACATCGTCTTCCCATTCGGGCATAATTAGGGCTTGTCTGTTTTTTACAGCGAAGACAATTTGAACATACATTTGAGAAAAGCAGTCTGCCATAATTTTTTTGACAAATATATAACATTTTTTGGATGTGCACTGTATTCAAATATGAGGTTTTGTGGCTATATTAATGTTCGACCTCTCCGAGGTCGTCGTTTTTCATTTTCGTTAATCTATACATGTTCGACCTCTCCGAGGTCTGCGGATGACATCACCAATATAGGTGTGGAACAAGGATGACATCTTTAATATGTTTGATGCCATTCTGGTTTTATAGCTTTGCCAAATTAGTCTTTAGCCATTAACATGTTTGACTTCTCCGAGGTCTGGGAATTTGCTAAATATGTGTCTATGTTTGCAATTGCCGTGTGTAGTATGACCTCAGCGAGGTCATACAAATATAGCATGAAATAGTGTTGTACCATCGACCTCGGAGAGGTCGTATATTTTCCTATAGATTCTCGTATCTCGGAGAGAAGGTGTCGCCATCGTCCATGTTGCCAGTGGTTATGCCTTTCTTGAGCCAACGTGAGCGTTGTTCCGAGGTGCCGTGGTTGAACGATTCGGGTACAGTGTAGCCTTTGGCGCGTTTTTGCAGATAGTCGTCACCAATGCGTGCTGCTATTGCAAGACCTTCCTCGATGTCGCCATCCTCGAGCGAGTTGAACATTGCATTATCCCTGTTGGCCCACACGCCAGCGTAGAAGTCGGCCTGCAATTCGAGGCGGACGCTAATCTTGTTGCTTTCGGTCTTGCTGACACGGTCCATCTTTTCGTGGGCATCGCCGAGGGTGCCGAGCAGGTACTGCACATGGTGTCCTACCTCGTGGGCAATGACGTATGCGTAGGCAAAGTCGCCGGCTGTGCCGAATTGCTGTTTCATGGTTGTGAAGAACGACAAGTCGATATAGACGGTCTGGTCGGCAGAGCAGTAGAATGGTCCCGACGATGACGATGCGCCACCGCATCCCGACTGAACCGAATTGGTGAAAAGCACTAATTTAGGTGCGACATATCTTTTGCCTCTCTTGTTGAATTCGGCAGTCCAAACATCTTCGGTTCCTGCCAGAATCTTTTTTGTAAACGATGCCAGTTCCTCTTCTTCGGCTGTCGGCGTGTATGCCGATTCGGTTTCGGTACCGATGTTTAGGTTTTGTATTGCATCCGATGGATCTTTACCGAGCAGCAATGCAATTACAGCTGCTATAATTACTCCGCCGATTCCAAGTCCGGCACCCATTTTCTTGCCACGTCTGTCGTCAACATTTGTGCTTTCGCGTCGTCCGTCTAATCTCATAATTTTTTTTATTTAATTTTATTGAGACGCAATAAATTGCGCCTGTACATTGTGATGCAAAGGTAATGAAAAAAATAATAATCGTTCAAGGGGTTCAATGTTTAATGTTCATGGTTTCTGGTTTCTGGTTTCAAGAGACGCAAAATTTTGCGTCTGTACATGTAGAATCGCGACATGGCGCGATTCTACAATATTCAAAAAATTAGTCGCGAGAAATTCAAATCTGACAAATCTATTTGTTCTATTTGGAAAAGATTTGTTGAATTTCTGCCCTTTAGGGCACTAGTAAATAAAACAAAAAAGCCCCGCAAATTGCGAGGCTTTTAAATTTTATCGTTATTGTAAATTACTTTACAACATTGATCTTAACAACGCTTTCGTTAACCTTTACGAAGTAGGTTCCGTTTGCGAAGTTGCTAGCGTCGATTGTCTGGTTCGAAGCAGCATTTTCGATGCTTGCTACAACCTGACCGAGTGAGTTAACAACTACGATGGTAGCACCTTCTGCGTTAGCAACGGTGAACATGTCGTTTGCTGGGTTAGGATATACAGAAACTGCTTCTGCAAGGTTTTCTTCAACAGCAACAACCTGTCTTGTTACATGCAAGCAAGCTCTGTTGTTGTTTGAGTTGTTGTCAACACCTGTGTATGTAGCTGTAATGCATACATCAAATTCTGCAGGTAGTCCAGCTGCATCAAGATCTGCTGCTGTGAAAGAAAGACCATATGCTTCGCTAATCTGAACAGGTGAGTAATATCCGCTTGGCAAAGGATTTTCCCACTGCATAGGAATTGCTTGTCCATAAGGATCAACACCATTTACTGTGACAGTTACATTAACAGTTTCAGTTGTAGGAATTGCATCAGGACCATTGTTCTGTACATAAGGATAAACAGTTAAATCTTGAGTTGCGGTAATTGTCAAAGTATTAATGTCTGCTGTTGGGTTTGGATATGTATCAAGGAAACCAGCTGATATATCTGAATTTTCAACATATGCACCTGATCCTTGAATATAAATCTGGAAGCATGGATCATTTTCAAAGTATGCAATTGCACTATGAGTATTATCAGTATAAGACAGGCCAACAACAACATCAAGATCATCGTAATTATCGTCCTGCAATATCAAATATGAAATATTGGAAAAATCAGAGTAAGGAAGTGTAGGATATATATCTTGCTGATATTCAGCAGGAGTAACAGTATTGGTAGAAACCTGGTTGGAGTTAATGCCAAACAAAGTTTTTCCGTTACATTCGATTGCAATCCAATATGTAGCACTGGTAATGGTATAAGGTTCTGAAAGTACTACTTCTTGCTCTCCCATTGCAGTTGCAGTATAAGGAATGGTACGAGCCAATGTTCCTAATACAACAGCATTTTCATCTGGTCCCTGTGTGTATCCATCATTTGTTAGATTTTCACCCATTGCGCAACCTTCATAAATCTTTATTGTGAAACTCAAATTTGTATAGTCTTCCACTCCTGTAGGATCTTCTAATTGTGTCGGGCTAATTGTTCTGAATTTAATTTTTGTAACTTGTTCACCAGCAGTTGTTGCTCCAGTGAATGTTTCAGGTCTAATAACATAGTATTCTCCACTAACCATATCCATAATGTTGTTAAGTGTGGAATTACCATACCAACCAGTTTCTCTGGTGTTTGTGCTATTTCCATTGACATTATATCTTTCGGAAATAGTCATTGCCTTCTGTGCGAAGCACACACTACCTATTAATAAGGCAGCCAAAATCATGTAAAATTTCTTCATAATCATTAAAATTTAAATTAATAATAAGTTTGCGTTTTAAAATTGAACTGCAAGTTTAGTAAAGTTTTCAATACGAGCAAGCGTTTTTCTTTATTTTTTTTGCTCTATGTTTGTTGTGTGGTTTTAATTCGTTGATAATTAATGTTTTATATAAAAATTAAAATGTGTTTTTTTTGTGTGTCATGTGCCTACCACGCATACATTACGGCATACCATACCGCCACAAATTCCACCAAGGTAAGCGCACCGTTGAAGTGGAACATAATATCGCTGGTGTAAACAGAATTGCCCCTGTACACCTTGCCGTCGCGGACGGTGGCAATAACATCGCTATTGTAAACGGAGGTACCTTTATATATCTTGCCATCGCGGATGGTCATTAGGATGTCGCTGGTGTACACCGAATTGCCCTTGTATACCTTGCCGTCCCTTATGGTGTATATCACATCGCTACTATACACCGAATTTGCCTTGTAGATCTTGTTTTCGCGAATGTTACACACGACATCGCTTGAATATACGGAATTTTTCTTGTAGACCTTGCTGTTGCTAAGGTTGCAAATCACATCGCTGCTGTATACGCTGGTCTTGTTGTAGACCTTCACGGGACCTATGGCAAACGATGAAATGGAAAACAGCACCGCCACTATTATTGATATTGTTGCTTTCATACGCAGATATTTTTGGCAAAGATAATAAAATGTTTCAAGGGCAGACGCCCGTTTCTGGTTTCATGTTTCTGCGCTTCGCTGTTTCTATGGGCTTCGCCCGTTTCAATGGCTAACGCCGTTTCTGGTTTAACGTTTCAATGGCTAAAGCCGTTCAACGGTTCAATGGTTCAACGGTTCAATGTTCAAAGAATCGACAATCGTAAATCGTCAATCGAAAATCGTAAATTCCCTTTAGCTTATGCTTCCGTAGTTTACCTTGTTCTTGTTGAAATTCCTTAATGCAACCAGCAATAGTTCGTTTTCGGGTTTTGCGAGGTCGGGGTCGTCTGCAAGGATTTCGTTGGCTATGTCGCGGACATATTGGATTAGCTGTCCGTCCTGGCTGAGACTTGCCATCTTGAGGTCGATTGCAAATCCGCTCTGCTGTTTGCCTTCCATGTCGCCCGGACCGCGCAACTTGAGGTCGGTTTCGGAAATTTCAAATCCATCGGTGCTGTTCACCATGGTGGAAATGCGGCTGTAGGCGTTCTCTGAAAGATTGGGCTTGGTCATCAGTATGCAATACGACTGCGAACTGCCTCGTCCGACCCTGCCACGCAACTGGTGCAGCTGCGACAGTCCAAACCGCTCGGCACTTTCGATAATCATGACGGTTGCATTCGGCACATCAACGCCTACCTCAATCACGGTTGTCGCAACCATAATCTGTGCATCGTTCTTCTCGAACATCCTCATGCCCAATTCCTTCTGGTCAGGCTTCATTCGTCCGTGGACAACTGCCACATGGTAGTTGGGAATCGGGAATTCGCGCACAATGCGGTCGTATCCGTCCTCCAAATCCTTCAAATCCACATTTTCCGATTCTGATATGAGCGGATATACTATATATACTTGATGCCCTTCCTCAATCTGCTGTCGCATGAAACCGTAGATTTTCAGTCGGTAGGCATCAGTGAAATGCTTGGTGATAATCTTAGATCGGCCTTTCGGAAGTTCATCGATAACTGAGACATCCAAGTCGCCGTATAGTGTCATGGCAAGTGTGCGAGGAATAGGAGTGGCCGTCATTACGAGGATATGTGGAGGCAATGTGTTTTTCTTCCACAGCTTTGCCCTTTGCTCAACGCCGAAGCGATGTTGCTCATCAATCACTGCCATTCCAAGGTTCTTGAAAACCACTGTTTCCTCGATAAGAGCGTGAGTTCCCACCAAAATGTTGAGGCTTCCATCGCGTAGAGTACGGTCGATTTCGGTGCGTTCGCGCTGCTTGGTGGAGCCTGTGAGCAAGCGGATGTTTACGCCTATTCCATCGAGCATTTTCGACAAGGATCGGTAATGTTGCTGTGCAAGCACCTCGGTCGGCACCATAAGGCAGGCCTGGTAGCCGTTGTCGACAGCCATAAGCATGGTCAGCAAGGCAACAAGTGTTTTCCCGCTTCCCACATCGCCCTGCAGAAGTCGGTTCATCTGGCGTCCGCTGCACACATCGGCGCGGATTTCCTGAAGCACGCGGGTTTGGGCACCTGTCATTTTGAACGGGATTTTCTTGTGGAAGCATTCTTTCAGGTAGTTGTCCCTGCTACGATCGAAGACAAATCCATGAACCGTATTGTGACGATGAAGCTTTGCCCTTTGTATGTTAAGCTGTATGACGAAAAGTTCCTCGAACTTTATGCGGTACTGTGCTTGACGGAGCATTTCGGTATTTTCGGGGAAATGAAGCTCGCAAAGTGTCTTTTCCAAGCCCATCAGGTTGTATTTCTGGATGATGTGTCGCGGAAGTGTTTCGCCAACCTTGCCGTGAATGTCGGGCAGGAGCGATGCGATGAGCGTTTGGAAAGTCTT